>Ga0123340_1007449_pt1 | contig 10447 bp, 6 predicted proteins | sample SirMexnodulemix_FD_89961 | JGI IMG/M metagenome (GOLD analysis project Ga0123340, IMG submission 89961) | Root nodule microbial communities of legume samples collected from Mexico - Siratro Mexico nodule mix | ecosystem: Host-associated > Plants > Roots > Nodule | place: Mexico: Nepantla...
CAAGTGAATTAGAATAAAATATAACAAAAATATTTATTCTTTTACGGAAAGAAAAAAAAAAGCAAATATTTTTAGTTTCTTTGTATGATTTTCCTTTAAATAAATTTTTATTTTACTTTAACATTTTTCTTTGCAAAATTAATGATATAATATCTATACTATTAGGACAAAATTTACTCAACTCCATCATATTGAATTCTATTGTTCTATCCATCAGTCACATATTTATAAAATTAAGCAAGCTGAGCACATTAATTTTTCTCTAATATATACATTCTCTGGAATGTAGTTAAAATAATAATAACATAAGGTAAATGATATAGTAAATTTGATTTGCTTCAGTTTAAATGGGTTCCAAAATTTTAAATAACAAATCTGCACTCATTGTAAAGTACAAAATATCTAAATTCTTCAAAAACAGATTCTTGATCTTTTTAACGGGCTTTTGATTTTTCTAAAATCAATTTTGAATACCACTAATATATGTAATCCTTACAAATATAGGAGAATAGATAAATTATTGAGAGCGTCTCCAAATAATGAAGGAAAGTGGAAGTTCGTGAAAAGATTGGGTGTGGTTAGCTATCTGTTCATACATATTAAATGTGTCGGTATGAATTGCATTTCCTTTCCTTCAACCATATTTTTCAAAATAATTCAAATAATGTCTCTGTAGGGTTGTCGTTAACTATCTATCAACAATTAATTAATAGTAAAAAACTTTATTAGAAATATAGTTAATATGATTAATGTATCTTTTATCGTTAAGAAAATAAAAGTAACATTAATTTGTTGAAAAATATATAATATTAAACATATTAAGTACATTTTTATCATAATTTACAATAAAAAAAACTTGCCGAATTATAAACATAGCAACAGAAAACAAAACTATTAACTTCCTCCTTTTATTTATTTCCTTAATTTCACTTTTGGTGTCTCTATAGCATAGCTTTTACTATTAAATTTATTATTATATTTTAATTTTTTTTTTCTTTCTTGATAACTTTATGATTCCAATGTCTTAATCATAGCTATGTCATACAGATCTATATGAATCACAATTTTGTGATTTCAACCGTGAAATTATTTATGTCACATTTACTTAAGACATATTTAATAGAACCAAAATATACAATTTTGATAAGTAGAGAATCTCATTAAAATAATTATAACTTAAAAAGACTAACCTTGGTCGTAATTAGAATATCCCATTTACAAATGAAATATAAGATCATAAAATTACAATCCATGTTTTTGTGTCTTGATATAAGTATGTAGGATAAATTGAAAAGTGATAACTAAATTTAAATGTACATTAAAGTTTAAACTGTTTTAATTATGTATTTAGATATGTTTAAGAAGTACGTGGATTAGTTTTACATTTTATTGGAAAATAATATTTGTTTTTAAATTGAAAGGTGAAAATAGTATTTTGGGTAGTGTAGATAGTGCTCAGATTTTTTTGGACTTTTCTTTTGAATTGTAATGAAAAAGGATATTGAATAGGGGTGAGATTACTAAGTATGTGAGGGTGAAATAGAAATCTGAAAATTTATCTTTCTTCCATCAAAACAGCCATCACTTTCATTTCTCTTTCATTCCTGGTTATTGCATTAAAAGTCTATTTGAATAATTTTGACGTTGGTTTTTTATTTGATCCAAAAATAAATTAAACTTTAGGAAAAGAAGAATTGAAAAAAATATTGTACCAATCTTAAAAATATTTTTAATTTTGATAGTTATTTTGACAGTGATGGTCTTTATTCATTTTCAGAATTAAAGATACGGAAAGAAATGCTATTAAACGAAATTAACACACCATTAGAAATATTAACTGTATACAAAAACTAGGTTCTTTTCTAAAAATTCATACATTATTTATTGCTCATATTATTAATATTACATGTAATTGTTGACTGCCGAAATAAACTTTTCATAATTAAAATTTAGTTTTAAATGGAAAACGCTTTCAAAATTTTAATTTTAATTCCTAGTTACAATTTCCAAGGATAAATTTACTTATTACAAAAAGTAGTTTGTACATGAAATGTTTTCGTTTAATTTAGTTACTTAATGCTGTTGTTGTTATGATAACATCATACCTGATGTTAGTATTTAAATGTTATGTTATTTTGATAAGTTACTATTTTTAATCTAATTAAATTAAAATAAGTACATTTAAGTAGTTTATAAAAATAAAATTATTTTGAATTGAAAATATTTGTTTTAGTTTAATTAAAATATAAAATAATTGATTTGTATAATTTGTTATTTTGTTAAGAGTATCATATATTATTTAACTGAGAAGTTTCATTGCCCAACTTGAGAAAAAAGATATCGTATTAGTTTTATTTCATCTAAAGTTTGAGTCACTAAAACAAAAGGTAATTACTCAAGTAATAAGGTATCAATCGATATTATATGACAAATTAATAATTTATATAAATGTACTATTAATATATATGAATTTACTGTTAATTTTTAATATAATATAATTTAGTTACCTTTAAGAACAATGAAATTTCAAATTCTACTAATAGTTTTAATAACACAAGATCTATTACAAGAGTTTGAGAAAAATGTTTAAAGTTTTCCAAGAGTTTTCAAAAAATTACCTTAATAATCTAAGTTGTCTCTAAATATTAAAGTGTTAAGTTACCCAATATTCAACCAAGTTAGTATATGAGACATATTTTAGTCTCTACTTGCTACAATCTTTTAGAAAATTATCCATTTCTATGTAATTAGTGATGAATTGGTAAAATACGTTGATTAATGTCATTGATGAGATGTATTTAAATGATTATTTATTTTTTTAATTGATTTATTTTAGTTAATTTATCCTATATATTTTTTTATGTTTCTAGTTTGATGATTATGATCATATTTCCACGTAAAAACATATGATGTTACATAAGTATAAGTATCATGAAATGAATAGAGTAACTATGGAAATATTTGTATTTTCAAATATTTTTAAAAACTTTTGTATATTTTGAATTATAATATATTCAAAGGATTATGTAGTTATTATGACATTAAATTTATGTTTATATATTTTTAATGCTTATTTTGATGATATTGCAATTCTTCTATTAAAAAATCAGTTTATACGTGAATTACAATGATTAAAATATTAATAAAAATAATCTCTATTTATTTACAGGCCTTATAAAATTATGTATATATTTAAGTTATATCTGCATGTAAATATATTTATAAAGTTATTACTTTCTGTAACTATTTTATGTGAGTACATATAGATGCACTTACTACAACAAAAGTATAATAGATATATATGTTAAAAATTATAATAATATAAAAACTATAAATTATAAACTCAATATCAATATTTAACTAGTTTAGATTTTAAAGTGATGAATCAAATGAAAGAAGAAACACAATCCTAACACTTCTTGAGAGAATCTAAAGAGACATCTTCATTACTACATTAAAGATGTTATTTATTGCTGTAAAATCTCCCTTTTATATTGGAATAAATATTCATTTTATAGGCAATTATCATACTAATTTATTGGAGTGAATGTTGACATGTACTCAATTTAATGGGATTTTTTTTTTATAATTGATAGAACAAATTTCCTTTTTCTCAAACAAAAATATGATAAACCTATAACAAATTATCAAATGGTAGATGCAGTGTAGATTACTATAACTTGATTATATAGGATTCTTATACTAAATTAAGTAAGAAGGTCCCATGGTCTAGTGGTCAGGACATTGGACTCTGAATCCAGTAACCCGAGTTCAAATCTCGGTGGGACCTTTTTTCTCAAATATTTTTCAAGTTTTGCCTATCATAGCATCAAATAATATTGACTATTTTCCTTTAATAACCTTTCTTAAACAAATACACTAAATATTCTTACTGAATAATTGAACATGATAAGTTAAAGTTTTCAAAAAATATATTGCTAACATTTTATTTATGTTTTTGTTAAATTTTTTGTGTAAATATATAATATTATTTTTTATTTTATTATTTATCACTTTTTATAATAATATATTACTATTTAATGGCGTTTGTCATTATATAATCATTCATGCTATTATTATCACTTTTATGATTGTTGTGGTATTAGAATTATTTCTATTATTATATAATAACAGTCACTTTTAACTATTTATAATTGTTGTTGATGTAATTATCACATCGTCATATTCATAGCATATTTGTTATAACTATTTTTCATCATGAATAATTGAAATAGCATATTTGTTATAACTATTTTTCATCATGAATAATTGATAATTATTGTTGTCGTTATTATTACGGTTACTACAATATAGTATTCGTCATTCTTGACTATTTATAATTTTTATTGTTGTCCATGGTTATTATTATATAGTATTTATCATTCTTAAATATTTATAATTCTTGTTATTGTCCATATAGTATTAGTCACTCTTGACTATTTATAAGTTTTGTTAGTGTCTATATAGTATTAGTCACTCTTAACTATTTATAATTATAGTTATTGTTTTATTGTAAGTATTATTATTATCACTCCTATTTATAATTTTTGTTATTGTCCATACAATATTAGTCACTCTTCACTATTTATAATTATTGTTATTGTCTTATTGTAATTATTATTATTACCACTCTTATATTATCTTTGTTACAATTATTTTCATCATCATTATCATTAGATATCGAATCATTCTTATATAATCTCACACACAAATTAAGAGTCTCACATATAATCTCACACACAAATTAAGAGTCTCACATAATTTTGACTAAACAAATTTTTTAATAATTTATAATAAATACAAACTTCATCTTACAAATCAATTTTATAAAATAAAGTTTAATTTAAAATATTAACACCATTAGTATTGTTAAAACTGCTTCATCATCATAAAAATTACCAATACTTCCACTTTAGTTTTACTATCACTATGGGATTATCCTAGTCAATTCGTTATTATCATTATTATCAATTTTATTTATTATTTTTTCATTATAATCACCACCAATATATCAATATACTAATCTTCTTTTTGTCACATTACCAAATACCAAAAATTAAAGCCTATCTTACTCTTACCATACTCTTATAGTGTATTCTATCTTATCATATACCCTCATCACCGAACAAACCCTTAAGAATAAATATGACATCGAAACAAGATTTAATAATTTATAAAATTATAATTTCCAAAAATAAACATACTCTACCATACACGCTCCTAATTCCAAAGCCAAAAACAAACTCAAGTATAACCTGTTTTCTTTTTCATTCTTTGAAATTTGACGGTGTCTCCTTTTTTTTCCAGAATAAAAACAAATATGATCTGAATGAAGATATCCTAAGACATTAAAATTTACATTCCATGAGGGGAGACGAGACAAAGGGTAAAAAAATCAATTACAGGTGAAAAAATGAGGCTTGTTTCAGTCGGAAACAAGGCAAGTCAAAGAAGTATCCATATCTACCACAACACTTGGTCTTCTTGCTCTCTGTATCTCTATCTCTCCACTCCATCACTTTGTATCCAAAATCACTGAAAAGAAAAAAATCACCCCCTTTGAGAGAGAGGTTTCATCATGAGATCAAGGAATTGGGAGCTTCTTTCTCTACTCACATGTACATTCAACACTTTCCAGTTTCAAATACCAAAAGAAGAAGAAAAGGGCAGCAGTCTCATTACCAAAAGAATTAACTTTACGACTCAACTCTCTACTCCAGCTCCAACCTCTCTACATCATGAACGCCTGACGGCTCCGGGAAGATCTCCTTCGACTGTCGCCGCCGCGACAACGAATTCTCGCCGCCACCGTTGTGGAAACTACCCTGTGACTGCGAGCCAGTAGTTCCTGACAGTTTTAAACTACCAGCTCTTTCTAGTTTTATACCAGAGGCTGCTGGAGTTGCGGTTACATCAGAAGAACTCTGACGCCAACTCCCAAACAAAGTAGCAGCATTCCAAGAACCTCTAGAAGAGGTTGCTCTGAGCCGTGCAGAGCTGGAGTTTTCTTCCCTCACCACCTTCAGAGGGTTTTCCAAAGCCTTCAGAATATATCTCATTGGGGGTCTCCTTGAAGGTTTGGGATTTAAGCAAGACCTGGCAACAATGGCTATAGCCCATACTTCCTCTAGGAAATCATCGTCAACAACCATCGATGGATCCACAATTTTCGTCACAAGCTCCTTCTCATACATGTTAATGCAAGGTAGAATCTGATCAAACCATTCCTTTACTTCGGCGTCGCTGGCTGCACTCATTCCCAGCCTACCAGTCACCAGTTCAAGTAAAACTTTTCCCAAGCAATAAACGTCATAGGCACAAATTGTCGTTGAATAACCTGTTTGACAGTGAATGAAATCCGTGTCAAAATAATAGATTTCTCTGTATTCATGCAAATCTACACACACAATAAACCACAAGATCAATTTAATAATATAAATGATTCACGAAAGTACTCAAATTTATACACTTGCACTTGTGAAAGACAAGCACAAAGCATTCGGAGTTCTACTGAGCTTTTCGTATGAAGAAACAGTAGAACTTCTCAAGACAACAGGAATTGGTTTGGTACGTACAATCACCTCACATATATATTGACCATTTAACTACTTTAGAAGCTCCATAAAAACACAAACCATGAACATCAACTAATTGACAACAATTTCTGCTGCAAAAAGTTGTGTGCTCCTGAAGTCCCTCACACCATTCAAAATGCGAAGCTTATATTCAGAATCAGTACTACAGAGCTTCGGCTAGGGGACAAAACATTTTCTTAGCATGCAGGAAACGTTTGCAATAGATACAATGAATGCAAAAACATGCAATCAAGGGCAAAACAGATGACGAATCTAAACCAAAACCTAAAATTGAGTTTCTACTTACCAGATGGGCCTTGGTCAGAGGACCTGCACATTTAAAAAATAGAAATTAGAAAAATTTATAACAAATAAAATGCATTCCTAATTTCTAACAAGGAATAGAGAACTTGTTCAAAAATCATAATGCAACCAAGCCATGAATTAATGACATAGTGGAAGAATCTGCGAGAGAACAAACACCCAAAAGTTGGAGACCAAAAATGTCAATTTCAAGTTTGGAGCAGTCATTAACGAAAACCAAATGACTGATTTATTATTTAAAAACACCCACATTAAAAATGACAACATGACAGGTCTGAAATGGATAAATAATCCAAGAGCAAAAGTTTCAACGTGCAAGCATTTTCCAACAGACAGCCAAAAGGATTCAGTCAAAAAGAAGCACAATATTGTCTGTGCATATTTCATTGACCTGTCAGACATTTTTCATGAGATTCATTGAATACATTGTTGGTAGAGAACTTACTGAGGCAACCGCAGAAACCGGGTGATTTTACTTTGATGAATTTCACCTTCTTGAGCACAGGCTTCACTTAGACTACCCAACCGAACTTCGTATTTGTCGTCAAGAAGTATACTGCTTGCTTGAATATCCCTACAATAATTAGAAGATAAATATGTCACTTCTAGCATAGCATTTAGATTTTATATAGAACTTTTGATATGAAAACTTGTGATTAACTCATCCCATGAAGGGTTGAGATGCCCCAATCAATTAGAGGGAATGCACCCACAAGTGGGACTTTCTCCCAACCCTTATTTCACAGCTTCATTAGATGGAAAATGCACAGTAACACATACTAATGACGAAGTCCAGACTCAAGGGAAATTTATATTCAGTCACCCAAAAGATATAAAAAAACAAATGCCAAAACTTATGACAGTAACCTCAAATTTAATAACCAAAACGGTATGGAAAAAGGTGATTTAAGTGGGAATGAGCAGTTGAGGGTTCATAGTTTATGAAATTAGGCACTGCATCAGGCTCCAGAATACAATGGATTGTTAAAGCAATCAACAGAGAAATAAAAATAAAATTCAAGCAAGAAGGAAATCTGAAAATACCTGTGAACAATGGGTGGCACACATTCATGATGTAGATACGACAGGGCCTCTGCGGCTCCAGTAGCAATTTTCAACCTGGTTATCCAGTCCAGTGATTGCAAAGTACCATCTTCAGATGTAGTGTTTTTGTAGTACAAGCTGTTAGACAAGTCCCCATTTGGCATCTTCTTATAAACCAGAAACTTCTCATTCTCATTTTCTAAACAATGACCTAACAATGGAACAAATCTCTGATGAGAAACCTTATTGAAGAAGTCCAACTCTGACAGGTAAGCCTCCTTTTTAGCTGAACGCATGTCAATCCTTTTGATGACGACAGGAATACCACTTTCCGAAACACCATTGAAGAAGTCCCCGGTGTGGCCATGTTTGATGAGATTTCCATCATTGAAATCTTCGGTTGCCTGCAGCAACTGATGATATGTAAATGAGTCTCCTACATTTGGAAATTCAATTGGTACACCGGGGTTTGGAGGACTGCTGCCAACAGGAGCAGGACCCACACCGTTTCCTCTCTGATTTGAATTACCCCTCTTACGAGCACACAGAAGCAACAGAACCACTAGCAACACCAAAAATGCAATTAAACCCAATCCACCCAAGACTGCTGCCAGTATAATCTTAGTCAAATTGCTCTTTCCAGACTTTTCGGACACAGGAGGTTTTGTTGTATTCGGGCGTCCAAAGTTATCAAAACTGAGCCCCCTCTCTGCATAAAACGATGCACATTCCACCGTTGACCTCTGATTTGTGGCGTTCTGGAGACAATTGCTATCTAGAGACACATTATGCATGAAATCCAGAACCTTGCCCTCAAAATAATTGCTGGAAAGATCAACAAACTCAAACCTTCTCAAAGCAGTAGTGAGGCCTCCATAAAACTTATTGTGCGAAATATTGAGCACCGCAACAGTAGCATTAGCAGTCAAACTCGAATTAGGAAGCAGACCGCTGAAATTGTTTGCAGACACATCAAGGAAGCTCAATCTTGGCAGAGACCACAATGCAACAGGCAAAGAGCCGCTAAAATTGTTCTGCCTCAGTGCTAGGAACTGCAACTGCAATGAACCAGTAAACAATCTATCCGGCAGAACTCCTGTTAGCATGCTGTTTGTGAGTATCATCTGCTGCAAGTTCCTCAACCCAACCAAATCCAGAGGGAGACCTCCACTGGCAAAAGAATTCTGACTAAGATCAAGGACAATCAAGCTGGTCAGACCCCCCAATTGAGCAGGCAAAGAGGCAAGTGCATTGTTGGAAAGATTCAAGTACTGTAACCTGGAAAGAGACCCTATGGCAGGGGGAATCGGCCCAGACAAAAAATTGGCAGACATGTCAAGGGATGAAAGATTCCCAAGAAAGGCAAAAGACGTTGGTATGGAGCCAGTAAGAGAATTCCTGGAAAGATCAAGAACCGAAAGGGCAGAGAGTTGACCCAAAGACTCAGGAACATTCCCAGTGAGGTTGTTGTCAGAGAGATAGAGACCAGTGAGGTTGGTCAAATTGCCAAGAGTAGAGGGAATAGCATTAACAATGGAACAAGAACGAAGATCAAGGACCCTGAGAGAAGGAAGGGAGAGACCGAACCAATCAGGAATTGGGCCAGGAAGGAGGAAATTGGAGGCATTGAAGGACTGCAAGAGAGTGAAATTGGCCAAAGCATCCACTGCAAATTGCGGGTTCCTCCTCCCAAGTCTGGTTCTTTTAAACCCAGAGATATTGATCCCAACGACTCGACCATTCTGGCATGTGATGCCAACCCAGAGTAAACAAGGGTCTGGTTTTCTTGGCCATTCCTTGCTCCTCAACCCCAGAGAAGCCCTCAGTTCAAGTAACGATTCTCGCTCCACCGAGGAACTCAGTGGCTCAATCTGCTCCAATGTCACCTGACTCACCACCAGCAACAACACCAACCCAAACCACACTATCCCCATCTCTTACCAACGCTGACCCAAAGATCCATCCATTTCCATCAAATGTCTGCACACACACCCAACACATTTACATTTCTCTTTCTCCCAAAAGTCTTCAACTTTCTAATATATCACATACCCCCAAATAAAAAAATTAAATAAATAAAAAGAGGACAAAAACAAATACCCAACGAGTCTTACCGGAATCACAGGGCTTGTTCTATTTCGCCTCTCGGCTGCCAAATCTGTATTGCTTTCTGTGCCTCTTCCTTTCTTCTGTATCTGAGGTTATATTGTTCTACCTACTCTCTCTCTCTCTCTCTATCTCTCTGTCTGAATCTTCCTTCAGTTGACGGAAGACAGAGGGAAAAGGGCAATTTTAAAATTTGGAAGAAATAAAAAAAAGAGAAAGATATTATAACTATGACGATGGGGGCCTGAGAGAAAAATAACAAATTGGAGAGAGAATAGTTTAGCCACACGGACACAAGAGTAGTAGGTAGCTCTCTGCGGTTGTGGTTGCGGTTGCGGCTGTGGCTGCTTTCTTCTTTCTCTGTGAGGTCTTGAAAGAGAAAGAGAAAGAGAAAGAGA
>Ga0123340_1007450_pt1 | contig 10446 bp, 7 predicted proteins | sample SirMexnodulemix_FD_89961 | JGI IMG/M metagenome (GOLD analysis project Ga0123340, IMG submission 89961) | Root nodule microbial communities of legume samples collected from Mexico - Siratro Mexico nodule mix | ecosystem: Host-associated > Plants > Roots > Nodule | place: Mexico: Nepantla...
ATATAAAACATGTAAAAAAATGTTTAAAAATTACAAATTAAAAAAAATGTTTTCTGGAAATTGTAAGTAAAATTTAACTTAATTAAGGTGGATTAGATCTACTAAGAAGATCTAAAAGTTCAATCTGATCAAACTTAATTTGAGACTTTTTTTTTTTATTATTAAAGTAATGAGTTTGTTTGAACCTAATCTATATGCACTCTTAATAAGATACTTTGACATTATACATAGGGTGAATATTGGTCCGATGGATTTAGATTTGATCAATGAAATTTGGATTTTGATTGAAAAAGATAAGTTTGTTCATGAAATAAATTATTTTTTTATGTTTTTGTTAGCCAGCAAAAACCTATCAATAAAGAGTTTATTAAGTTTGATTTTTTTTTTCATTTATTAAGATAAAATCTACCAAACTAAAATTTATCCAACTAAAATCTAACAAATTAAATGAAATTCATTTTTTGGTTGACTACTTATATTGTCGTGTTTAAAATGTTTCCGTCTAATATGTTGAATGTGCGGATTAAAGCCACAAAGTCTACGAGTTTAATAGACCAAACCTAACATTTAATTATATATTTAAAAAACTATAATCCGATTTTGGTGAAATCCACATAATTAATGAAGTGATTCATAAACCTAAGTACATATTCTGACCATAATCATCTAGCCTCGTTCACATGCACTACTGATGTAACATTCCGTTAGACACAAAATTAAATAATGTCAAACACAAATAATTAAATAATGTCACGAGACCGTGGAGACTAAAATATTAATTTAATTTTTTTAAATTGAAAAGAAAAATTACCGTGACCAAAGTTAAAGTTTTTTTATTTTAAGATGCACAAATTATATTTAATTCTACATATATTATCAAATTATTACAATATTTTATATAATATTTTTATGCTATGACATTATCACCTTGTTTATATTTTTTTTTCTTCTATTATTTATATGATCCTGTAAATATATTAATAAAGAGAGAGAGAGAGAGAGAGAGAATACTGTTAATTGTGTTTTCTAAAATCTTGGCACAGATCTTACAGACCGAACACTGATGAATTGTCTTAATGTGAAAACAACTTTTTATGTAAAGCTTAATTTGAAGAACAAATTGTTTTATCGTAAACTCAACTCTCTTTAGTATTAGTTGTGTCACAATGAAAACTATGTAGGAATCCTTAAAAAACAGCAGTAGTTATAAAATAGATTTTTTGAAATTGAGATATACACGTATTACTTTCTACTCTTTTCAGACTTAAATATCACTCATTTTCAACATATTTACTTTTCTATTACTAAGAGTATTCTTTATTCATTTTATTAATATCATTTACTTCGTGATTGATTATCCACAGCATAATCTACGATCGTTGGAATCTTTATTCATTTTATTAACACTAGTTATTTTATAAATTAAAATGATTTATTAATTGAAAGTTATGATTATAATAATAATAATAATAGCTCGTTAATAATTATTAAAGGTTATAAAATTTTAAAAACATGCATTAAATAAGACATAAAATTCATAAAATTGTATTGGCAAAATTCATGCTGCGGCGTTAATAAATACCATTAAATAAAGATATAAATGGCATAAAAAAATTATTAGAGGAGATCTCAATTATTGGCAAAACGTTAAAAACCAAAAAAGTTTTTTTTATGAAAAAAAAAAAAAGTTTGAATACACTTAAGCATGCATACCACATTTTCCATTCCTTCGAATGACTTATTCATATAACTATAACCAAACCAAACCGAAAACCCCATTGAAGCAGAAACAATACAAGATGAGTTTTTCTAATCCTGTGAGCTTCACACACCTTGAACAAGAGTTGAAAGATTTCATTTGGCATTTGAAGCGTTTTTCAAAACCCATTCCACTAAAGTAGCAACGCCAAATCCTGTTGCTGAGCGTTTCTTGTCATTCCACACAGGACCAGCCATGTCAATATGCATCCATTGAACCTTTTCATCAACAAACTGTAAAGGGAAATTGTTTCAGAAACCCCTAACATAAATGTGCAAAAAGACAACAGGAAGCCAGACAATAAGAAATACACAGTCTATATTTACAATGCAGCTATCTTTTTTCCTGCAATAATTCTCCTTAAAGAAATGGTTTGTACGAGTTTAGTAACATTTCATGTGCCAGTGCATGCACTTTACTTTGACCACTGCTTGTCTGCTGTCAAAGTTTGCATGGCACTTGGAGAACCACGGAGTGAGAAAATAGCAGAACATCATTCAGATATAATTAATCTTCCTTAGTCATGACTTCCCAACAAGTTTGAGAAGAGAAAAAACTTAAGCAGAACATGATTTATATCATTATTAAGCCGAAGTGGATACCTGTTTTAAGAAGAGAGCGGCAATAATAGCACCACCTTGTCGACCACCAGTATTCACCATATCAGCCACTCCTGATTTCATTGTTTCCCAGTAACTCTCCTCTAATGGCAGCCTCCAAAGTTTCTCCCCACTCACATCAGAAGCTTCAAGAACTTCCTTTGCTAGGTCATCGCTGGGTGTAAACACACCTTCAAAACAATAGTTTGCAATAGTAATCAATCAGAAGCATTTTAACATATATATCTTTCAGGTCCAGCCTCTCCTAGAGCTTATTTCCTTCTACTTCCACAAAGTAGTACTAATTTAAGTACTTTCAGTGCTGACTAAAATATTGGGCCTTCGTGAGATTCTCACAATAAAATATTGGTATGTAGTCCATAAAAAGCTCAACTCCATGAACAATATATTAAGTTTTTGCTTTATAATTACCTGCAATTGAGGGTCCAAGAGCAACTACGCAAGCCCCAGTTAAGGTTGCCAAATCAACAATCTGAAGAACAGTTGACCAACCTATTAGCATCATTCTAAAAACGAACAATTTTCAAGCTCGAGTGAATTGAAACCAAAATCAAAATAAGCCAACAGGGTATAAGTTTCCGAATACAAAATGCCAAGTAAGCACTTTTCTCCAATTTTTGTATACAGGACTGAACTTACCCAAATAATTTTAAAGAATACGTATATTCATCAACTATTTGAATTTTTATTTCATACAGACAAATGAGAATGTTTATAACAATTTCTCTAACTCTTGTTAAAAAATAATTCATCACCATCCATCAAGCATACAAAAACTAGTAAATGCTAAGAAATTTTTTTGGGAGGGATACCTGGAACTTTTATGATTTATGGGGACATTACAGCATAAAGAAATGCATAGCTGTATAAGGTATACCTTTTCAACACCTTGGTTACAAGCATATACCAAAGCGTCTGCAAGAGTAAGTCTACCTTCAGCATCAGTGTTGTTAACCTACAGAAGATGTTAAGCCCATCAAATCCTTAGTACCAAAATGAGGTAGAGCTACTACACATGTTCTGTTAAAAATAAATCATGGATGTCAAAACTCCAATTCATTGATTATCAGTTGCATCATGAACATATATTAACAGTTAGTACCAGATGTAGCAAAAATAGATTTGCAATACTGGCTGACTGAAAATGATAGTAATAGTTTCCATCCCAAAACATGATTAACAATTCAAGGGACCTCAAATGGAAACAGCTTATGCATTTCATTCTAATGTTCAAATAAAATATTCCAAGAAGCACCAGTTACATTTTCACTAATCATTATATAAGAATTACCATTGGACCTTATGATATGTTTGTTTGCAAACTCCTATACAGCAAAGTAATGGTTGAAACAGAACCAAAGTCGACCAACTACCACAATTCAGTATGACAAAAAAAGTTAAACTTAATGTACTAAATCTAAAAACTAAAAAATAATATACTAAATTCTCACCTCTATAGTCTTTCCATTTGAAGCTGTGACAACATCTCCAGGCCTCATACCTGTTCCACTTATCATATTCTCACAAGCAGCAACAATAAAATGAACCTGCACATGCAGGATGTTTAAATATGGGCAATGCATGCATTATTATTATTATTACACCACAAAAGACACTACACAATATCCATCAGAACTCTTTACAAATCAAACCACAGGAAATTAGCTACAAGAATGAACACTTATTTCATAGGTTCATTATGGAAAACATTAGCTGAGCCTGCAACAGTTATTGCACTATACGAGCCCATGATTTGCCACACCCCAACCATCACCAATACCCTTGAGTAAAGCCTTGACATGACATTGGAAGATTGAAAGACACATGAAGAGTCCTATGTGTTAATCAATCAAGTCAAATTATTCTATGGAAAGAGAAAGTCATGACCGATGATATAAATGACTGACCTCCACCCCTGGAGGTTTGATTTGACCAAGTGCCTTTGCTGTGCCTAAAACTGCAGCTGAACCACCCATGTCAAATTTCATAAGTTCAATTGAACAGCCAGGTCCAGTCTTGATGTTGTAGCCACCACTAATAGTATGCACACATCATAAGAATACAAATTAAAACAAAAAAAAAAACAATGTTTTCATTATAATAACGAATAAAACAAATAAATTAAAAAGACAGGACTTTTAAATTATGGAAGAAATTATGAAAATATATTACTAACATTTAGACCCGTCATTTGTATTGATATCGGTGTCAAATACAAGAAATGATAATAAATTCAAATTAAGATTCATCAAGATTAGAATAATCTTAAGTTTTAGTTTATCTGACCAAATATCTTCAATTTGACACAATATTGCAATGCATCAATATTTAATGATGAAATCCAACCAAAATTGAAATTAAATTTAAGAAATAGTATTTAAAAAAATAACAAATTATAAATAAGAAAAATGATATTAAATGTTCAATGCAGGAGAAGTCGTGACTAACGTTGCGCAATGAGGATAAAATTAACTTCAAAAGGCACTCTTATTCAGTAATGAGGACTCAGAATTTCTAATGGCCATGTTTGACAAAAGTACCTACTAAGCAAGGCAAAAACTAAAAAGTTAATTTTTACTTGAAAGTTAAATGATTAAGCTAGCTTAAGCATTTGGTAAATTAATAGTTTAACTAGTTGAGAGAAGTATAATAACAAAAAATGTGCTTACATAATTTTTTACTTTGTAAATATATATACTTTAAAGTAATAGTCTTTAACTTAGTTTTGAACTATTATTGCATTTTGTTTGCAGAATAGATATTTATCAAAAAATAAAGAACAGGATAAATCACGTAATGATCAAAACAAACAATGAAATATTAAAGGGAATAATGAATGATAAATTTTATTAAAGTATTGAAGATAAAAATGAAAAAAAATAAAAAAATAATGTGTCGTATACTCAAAAGCTGCTTCAGATAGTATCTTAAAAAATGCCACAAGCTGATGACATAAATGTGTTCGATTTAACTAAAATGTCTTCCCAAACACACTCAATATAGAGGTGGGGAAAAATGAAGCAATCTAATCAAAGATTTATCTAGCAGCAGAACATCATCATAAACTTTACAACCATTTGAAGTTATAATACCAGAATCAATATCATGCAAGATACGCAAGGGAAAAGCTGTTTAAGATTGATCAGTCTTGTATGTAAGTTATAATACCTGTCAAAAGTCAAACCTTTTCCAACTAAAGCCAACTTGACATTGACAGGTCCACTCGGTGGTTTGTAACATAGATGGATAAAATGAGGAGGATTTGCCGAGGCAGCAGCAACACCTAGATATGACCCCATTTTCAATTCCGCACATTGTTCAGCATTTAATATTTTTGCAGTGAAAACATCACTGTATGTAGAAGCAATATTAGCTGCCTCTTCTGCCAACACCCCTGAGATAAACAAATTATCAAGCACAGATCAATTTTAGAGAAGCATAATTCCCTCACAGATATGAAATTGGCAACTGCCTGCCAACATTTGCAAGGACTGGAAACAATATATCATATCATATACAGTGTCATATGAACCTGGTGTGAGCACATTAGCAGGAGAATTTACAAGCTCCCTTCCAAAGATAATTCCGGAAGAAACATCTCCTGCATACTTAAGTTTCTTCTCCAGTTCAGGTCCTGTCCCTAGACCAATAATGTCAATGGACTGAAGAGCTGGCTTTTTGGCTTCTGACTTGTATCTATTATCTTCAAATAATCCCAGCACAGTCCCTGGCACATTTCAAGCCCACACATCGTCAAGCATAACTACAAATCACAGGCTTCAATACATTTCAAACAAATACAAACCGCAAATTCAATACCAGACGCAATTGCATAAGCAGTGCTAAGCTTTGATGATGCAGAGAGCTCCTCAGAAGAGGCAAGAACAACGGCAACACTGCTTGCTTGAGAAGACTTAGCCGCCGCCACTACGGCCTCGCCAAGACCCTTAAAAGCTGCAGGAGTGGAAGTTAACTGTCCAAGACCGATCAAGCTAACCCTCTTTGATCCAAGTCCTGTAATTCTAAGAACAGTTGATTGACCAACTTTGCCAGAGAAATCCTCTTCAGAAGATGCTTCAGCTAACAGACCACCCAACTTTGAGTCAATCTTGCTCAAAATCACATTCTCAAACCTCGAGTTTGCATCCCTAGCCAAATCTTTCTCCGTAACACCCACTGCCAGAATGTCCCCCTTCCATTCCGTCACATCAACATCCTTAGCCGCAAAAGAGATCTTCCAGGAATTTTCACAAACACCAAACACGCACTTTCAGCATCACACAAATTAACACGCACAAATCCAAAAGAAATTTAAAAAATAAAAATACACCAATACATTTGAAATCCAAATTCAATCAGGCAGGCCCAAAAAAGTTAAATCGAAAGTAAACCCCCACAACGAAAAAATCCACAAGTTAGTAGCTTTTGACATCATCAAAGTACAAGCAAAGTTAAACAGAAGATGGTAGGGAAGATTCAAGGAGAAAAATGGGTTAACGTGTTTTGACCTTGGGGGTTTCGATATTAGAAGGGTGTGTGAGACCGAGCGTGGCACGTGTGAGAGTTTGCGACATGAGTTTCCTCGTCTGAGAACGCAGAGGGAATGCGGCGAAGTGGAGGCGCGTGGCCAATCTAGTGAGAAAGGGAGAAGACGAAGAGGTTCTGAAACAAACCAGGATGCTACCAATGGCTGCCATCACAGTGTGAAGACTCTCCCTTATTTATAATCTTCCATCATTTCCTTCAATTTCTACTCCTAACAATTTTATATCATCCCATCAAATTAAATACATTAATTAATAGTTTCTAATGAAAATTATGATTCATTTTCCTATCATACTCCTAAATGATATAATCAAAAGTTTTATAAAACCCATACTAAATTTCACATTATTCTAAGTCTCATGATTTGTAATTGGATCTTAATATTCACATGAGATGATTGTGCACTGGTCCTTTAACTAGTCTTTAGGCAAATACTATTATGCTGATGTCAATAATATTTTTTATCAAAAATAATGTTAATATAGCAGCTATAACAAATAATTGAAAAAACCCTACAAAATTAGTCAGAGAAAACAAAATTAATTAGTCAAGTATCTTTAATACAATTGATAAAATCCTTGGAATAATCACACCGCAAAAGTGAGCTGTTATTGATAGAGAGTTCTCATTTCAAAATGGAATGGCTTCCAAGTTTTGTCATTTGTGATTGTTTCGTGTGATAGTTTAAAAAAGGTAAACTATAACTTTGATTCTTATATCTTCCTAATTTACTTTTAGTTCTTAAAAAAAAATGTACTTTGGTTATTGTTCCAATAAAGTTAAAATTGTATCAAATTGGTTTAAGTTAGCAATTATGTTAAACTCCACTGTCTCTCAAAAATATACACATTTTACCTTTACTCCATGAAGAACGTTTTGTTTGCTTTTTATTCTTACAAAAATAAATCTGTCAAATTTGGTTTGGATTACTAAATATGCCATATGCATTATTTACATGGCAATCCATTAAACATATGTATTAAAATACTTAATATTTTAGCAGCTCATCTCATTTCTTTAAGTAATGGAAATATACTTGAATAAAATACATATTTTTTATTATGAATAAGAACACCTGGTTGGCAGCTTCCAAAATGGTAGATTGTTTCTTCTTCACAAAGCAAAAAGAACCTAAGGGATTTACGATTGTTTGTAGATTTAACTATGAAAAGCTTCATAGTTTTTGAAACGGAGAAATGTTATTTGCACACATTTTAGACTTAATATATTTTTTACAAAGAGAATATTTCTTCTCAAGACTTGTTCATTGAAATTCTTCAATTTACTAATGATTTTCATTTTAATTTTCAAAGAACAAAAGTAAAATACTCACATTTTAGAGAAAGTAAAAATAGATTATACATGTTTTAGAAAAACTAAGAATAATTCGTTCCATTAATCATATAAGTAACTCATTTAACATAATCATTAACCAAGACCACCTTAGACACGTTTTTTTTTTTCAAAACCAAAACACATGAATTTTTTAGGGACTAAAAGTTCATTAGCAAATTTAGAGAGACCAAAATCATCTTTTATCCTTTAAAATATATAATTAAAATTAAATGTAATATATGTCTTATAGAGGGCAATCTTATACGTCACAATACAAGTTGAATTAGTGTTTCTCTTTATTTATTATTTACATTGTTTTTTATCGTTATCTAGATTTCTTTTATTTATTTATTTATTTATTTGTTTGGGTGGTTTGTCATTACCCTTTATGCGTCACCGTTGTGGATTACTACGCCATCATTTTCATGAAAGAAATTGTATTGTACAATGCATGTGTATTCTTTTCAATATAAGGAATAAAATTTTAAAAAAAAGGCAAAAGTATAACTTAAACAAACAAGGTAACAAAGAAATAATAACAATTTTTTTAATTATATATCATAGAGTGAGAATTATCCAATATGTTTTATAACTTTTTCTTAATTATTAAATAAAAAAATATTGATTTATTTTATTTTTTAAATATTTAATACGTTTAATTTCTTCATTTTCTGTAACAGTTAATCTATAGAATATTGAAATTATCATTAGGAAGATATGGCATCATTTTTTTCAAAATTATGTACAAATCACGTTTATTATATAATCATTCCTTTAATTGCGGTTGTGAAATTCAAAGGACACATTAAATATGCCGTAGTTATGAGAAAATTTTAAAAATTAGCATGCCTTTCTTTAAGTTATGATGTCAGTAATTATTATTTTTTGTGAACATTATAACTGAAATGTTGCTTTTAAACATATCTAGAAATGTATTTTCTTAATTTTGAAATTTGTAAAAATATTTTATTAATTTTGGTATAATTAAAAATTATAACGGGTTAAAATAATTTTTAACATTTTTATAATAATATAATTGTCCTACCCTATAGGAATAAAACTTGTATACCCGCTAAAATAGAATTATTTCAGGGATAACAAATATCCAAAAATAGTTTTTGATAAATTTCTAAAGAATACGAAAATAAGCATTTCTATTTTTATATACTTAAGAATGTAAAAAAGTTATATAAACAAACGCTTCCCCAATATTAGGTATTCCCATTAGAATATATATATTTATTTATATAATTTAAATTTAAGCTTAAAAAAGTTTTCGTCCTTATAAATTTGTGAATTTTGTATATAGTTACCAGTAATTAAATTTTCCTATTTTAATTATTGATAAATCTTTATTGTTTTAATCTTTACAGGGCTTATAAAGATTATCACATATAATTTTTGCTGTCTTTACTACTTTTGTACCTTTTATTTTAGGTGTTAAATAAAGTTTTGTTTATACCTTTTTCATATTGCTTTCCCGCATATAATTCTTTTCCTATCGTTTCTTAGAAATATTTTGTTTAAATGAAACAAAAAATTACTGTGATCAAAACAATGTTGTTTTCCTTTCATTAAGATTTGAATTGTACTACTATCTTGTTGTTAACGATACCAACTTGATTAAAACAGATAATAATATATAAATTTGGAAAATGCATCTCTAGGACTTTCATTGGTGCAATTTTTATCTGTTTTTAAAAATTTGGAAAATTTTAAAAATATTTATAAAAAGGGATAACTCGTCTCACAAAGTATGTTGTTACTTAAAATAGTAATTTAAATTTTGGTGCAAGCTCGACACAAATCTCACCACTGAATTTTTATAAATATTTTAAGATGGTTTTATCTTTTTATTAATTAAATTTTTTTATTCATGTAATAACTCTACTTTAATTTTTTTTAAGTGAAGTTTGATTATATATGTGACATTTTAATTTTATTAAATTTTCAAAATAAAAATTTATAATTAGAAAGTTCTGTTTCTTTATATTTTTAAAATATTGTTTAAATTTATGTTTTTTTTTAAATGTGGATAGGTTTTCTTTAAAATAAAATTTCAATAATTTTTGTAACTTATATTCTTGAAAGGTTAAATAAAATTAAATTTAATCATGGTAAATATTTGAAATGAAGTATAAATTCTTATTGAAGACATAAAATTGTACATTATATTTTAAAAGTACA
>Ga0123340_1007452_pt1 | contig 10445 bp, 4 predicted proteins | sample SirMexnodulemix_FD_89961 | JGI IMG/M metagenome (GOLD analysis project Ga0123340, IMG submission 89961) | Root nodule microbial communities of legume samples collected from Mexico - Siratro Mexico nodule mix | ecosystem: Host-associated > Plants > Roots > Nodule | place: Mexico: Nepantla...
AAATTACTAATTGATTTTTTAGAATAATTGACTTATAATGTAATTAATAATTTTCAATTACATCAATACACCTAGATGTATAGTTAAATTGATTATTTTAAAAGATCAACAAGAAATTTGATAAATATATCAATTAAAAAACATTACATCTATCCAATTATTTTTAAATTTTTACATATATTTTTTTCTTTAAATCTTATTATGTTAATTCAAACAAATTCTAAATATAACCGAACAAAAACAAATTCTAAATATCCATTGTGCAAATTAATTCATTTTCGTAAACAGTAAACCACCTAAAACTAAACAAAAGCTTAGTTATGGTCAATTTGAAGGGTCGCGAGGTTGCTGACAGTCATTATAAAGGTACTGCCATTGTTGGGTACAGCTCAATTATGCCTCTGGCTACCATTTCACACATCCACATGCAAATGCAAGAGGTGGTTCCCTATTGAGCCATTGCTTCTGTTGAAGAATCCTTTGGTTTTCTCTTTCTCTTTCTACCGACATTATCTCTCTTTATATCAGCCGTCTAGGCTCAGTTCTAAAGCAAAAGCCAAAAAGCAAAGGATTGGTTGTGACCCCTTTGCACAAAGGAAAAGAGGGTGCTCTGTTAAAAAAATAGAGAACTTGGTTGGTTCAAAGTTGAAGCAAGTTTGTTATCTTTTTCTCATATCCACATTTTGGGTTAGGGAGGGAAGGGAAACACCAAGAGTTAAGAAATGGGGTGCTCCATGAGAGTGTGTAGTGTCTTATTTTTGGTAGTGTTGTTAGTGGCATCTGCTAGAGGGGAGGACCCTTATAGGTTTTATACTTGGAATGTCACATATGGAGACATTTATCCTCTTGGTGTTAAACAACAGGTACTTATGTTGTTTATGTTATTGTTTTAATGTTCCTTTATCACTTTAATTTTTTTTGTTTGTTCTTAAGAATGAAATTGATGTTTGGTGTGAAAATCCTTATGGCAGGGGATTTTGATAAACTGGCAATTTCCAGGGCCACAAATTGAGGCTGTGACCAATGATAACTTGATTATCAATGTTTTCAATAGCTTGGATGAACCTTTCCTCTTATCTTGGTTAGTCTCTCTCTCTATCTCTGGTTTCCTTCTTGTTTAGTCCACTCTTAAAGTATCAGCAGCAGAAAAAGACTTTTCCTTTTCCTTTTCCTTTCTCTTTTTTTCACTATTTATGAGAGCCTATTCTTGGATGCTACGGCGTCGTTTAAAAGGGATAATGCAGCGTTTAAAAGGGATAATGCAGAATTAAGAACATGGTTTGTGTTTCTTATTGGAATATATTATATGCTACATGCAAGATCTGGGTGATTTAAAAATAATTGAACTGGAGCTGTCACTGATTTTCTGTTATGTGGTTCACTAGATCACAAGATGCTTCTATTGTTAATCTCATGTTTGTTTATTCAGAGAAATTTAGTAAAGTTTGATTAATTAAAAGTGGCTATTCTTAATGTATCAAAATCAGTCTATTAGGCAAAATAGAGGGACACAAAATACCCATTAGAGAATCCAAATTCCACTATAGATACCCCCTGATTGAAATATAAATACTTGTCTGATCTAGAAAATATTGAATTGCTGATTCAATCTGCTAATGTTACACTATAATACATGAATGGAAGGAGGCAATGATGTGCAAATTAATGAGAACCAAATAAGTAGATAGTAATCTCAAGGCTATGTCTGCAATTTCAATGCATGTGTAAATTGTAATATTCATTTGAAGAGAATTCAGTGTTATACTACTTAATTTTTTGTATAGGAATGGAGTGCTGCAGAGGAGAAATTCATGGCAGGATGGAGTGTATGGTACCAATTGTCCAATTCCACCAGGGCAGAACTTCACTTATGTTCTTCAAGTAAAGGATCAAATTGGTAGCTACTTCTACTACCCTTCCCTTGCATTCCACAAGGCAGCAGGAGGTTATGGTGGCTTCAAAATTGCGAGCCGGCCCGGGATTCCGGTGCCGTTCCCTCCTCCTGCAGGAGATTTCACTATATTGGCAGGAGACTGGTACAAGAGAAATCACACAGTAAGTTGGTTTCTTTGGATAATTGTTGTTGGATTTGGCTAAGTTTGCAAATATTTTAATTCAAATTAAGGGTACATACGTTTTTACTTTTCCACTTTACACATCTTGCTTGCATTCCCAATGTTATTAGTCCTTGTATTCTATGCAATATAACTAAGAAACAATCTACACTTTCCAAAGAAATCCTACCCAAGTGTCTTGTTGAGCCAGGGAAAGTTATTACGGTTTATGGTACAGACTAATTTTGACCTGACATGTAATTAAATGCCATTAATTCTCTCGTAAATTGGAAATCTTTATTATATATTGCGCGTGAAGATTGATGGAAACAATAGACACTTGGTGATTTGGGACCATCTAATAATTCCTCTGGATGTGATTTTCCCAATAGAGGCTACTAGTTGTAGCTTGTGTCCTTAACCATTTGACTTGTTTTGTTCACTACAAAATGTGTTTCAAAAGAGACTAAAAAAGCACCAAAATTGTGTTTATTCTTGCAGGATTTGAGGGCTATTTTAGATGGTGGAAGTGACCTTCCCTTCCCTGATGGACTTATCATCAATGGACGTGGTTCCAATGCCTACACATTCACTGTTGATCAAGGTATACAAGAACTTTAAGCAACTTGTTTACTTGAAAGCTGATGCCATAGTAGATGTATCTATAATTTGGATGAATAATTTCATGTTAAATTATGAGGTATTTGATTTTTTTGTGCAGGCAAGACATACAGATTCAGGATTTCAAATGTGGGTCTCACAACTTCAATCAATTTCAGAATCCAAGGTCATAAAATGACAATTGTTGAGGTGGAAGGGACCCACACTCTCCAGAACATTTATGACTCACTTGATGTTCATCTGGGGCAGACTTACTCTGTGTTGGTTACAGCTGATCAACCACCCCAAGACTACCTTATTGTTGTCACAACACGATTTACCGCTCAAGTGTTGAATGCTACCTCCATTTTCCGTTACAGTAACTCTGGAGGAAGAGTTACTGGCCTTTTTCCTTGGGGGCCAACTATTCAAGTTGATTGGTCTTTAAACCAAGCTCGCTCCCTTAGGTATTTATTTTATATTCAAAAGCTAAATGATACATGTGACTTTCCAGAATAATTTTTTACTCAGTTAAGTACTTAGATTCACATTTTCATCTTCTTCTCCATTAACTAGATATTGATATTGGCTGATAATGTTTAATGCAATTTTTTTATTAAGACAAAACTTTGATGATATGTGTTTTTAGTACTGTTATTCAATCAGAATTGAAGTTTCCTTTCAGAAATCTACATAATAAAAGGTTTGCAAACTCCAATTCTAATCAAATAACCATTCCAAGTACCTCTAAAATCCTTTTTTATCATTTACAATTATGAAAACTGAGACATGCCATGAATTAGCTCCACCACATTATTATATTAGTGTTGTATTTGAGATCTAATTATTCCATAGTGAAGAGCTAAAGTGATATTTAACAAGGTTGTGATTTTATGCTGTCAAATTTTTGTACTATCTTGTCTCTGAAATATATTGTATAACACAGTACTACCATACTTACTACATATCTATAATTAAATCAGGAGGAATTTAACAGCAAGTGGGCCAAGACCTAATCCACAAGGATCATACCATTATGGTTTGATAAACACAACTCGTACAATCAGACTTCAAAATTCTGCTCCAGTTATCAATGGCAAGCAGAGATATGCTGTGAATAGTGTGTCCTTCATACCTGCTGATACACCACTTAAACTGGCTGATTACTACAAGATCCAAGGGGTGTTCTCTCTTGGAAGTATCCCTGACAACCCCACTGGTGGTGGTGGTTACCTTCAAACTTCTGTCATGGAAGCCGATTTCCGTGCCTATCTGGAGGTTGTGTTTGAGAATACTGAAGACACTGTGGAATCTTGGCACATTGACGGCCACAGCTTCTTTGTAGTAGGGTAAGATCACCAGATCATTCCTTTCATCGGCAAATTTGATACTAAACTTCATAGTGTTACCCTCTTGATTCTACTTGCTTTCTGATTAGTTAGTGTCATAGTTCAATAAGCTCTATATATGATACATGCAGCACACTCATTTATATCTTTTTTTTTTTTTTTTTTTTTTTTTTTTAATTTATTAAATTGGTTTATTTATTTAAAATTCTTTTTTTTTTTTTGAATTAATTGTTTTTTGTTTTTTTTTTTCTATTTTCATTCAATTAATACAATGAGTTACTTCAATTACACTCTCTCATGTTCTTTGAGATCAATGGTTTTTGCCTTCACCAACTTGTAGTAACATGTATCTCTTGAAATTCTGACTGAGTTCTTTGTTATCTTCCAGTGAACTTACAAAAGTGTACACATGTAACATTCTTGTCATACTAATTAGACATTATAATAATGCTTCTCTTCATTGGAATGAGCAGAATGGATGGAGGACAATGGTCACAAGCAAGCAGGCTTAGTTACAATTTAAGAGATACAATTTCTCGTTCCACAGTTCAGGTAACCTTGTGATATAACTCTTAATATGTGATGTTCTTTATATCAGAATTCATATTAGAATTTACTTTAAGATAAAACCATCATGCAGTGATTTCTGATTGACTAATAGGGTAAACAACTTTTATAAGACTCATGAAAAGGTCATTTCATTGACATTAGTACTATGATATTGAAAAGTATTATTTGGTTTGACAGGTTTATCCCAAGTCATGGACTGCACTTTACATGCCTTTGGACAATGTGGGGATGTGGAATGTGAGGTCTGAGAATTGGGTTCATCAGTATTTGGGCCAGCAATTTTATCTGAGGGTGTATTCCCCTGCAAATTCATGGAGAGATGAGTACCCAATTCCAAGTAATGCTCTGAGGTGTGGCAAGGCTGTGGGTCACTACTAATGCTACCAATATGGAGATTTTTTGTTGAACAATGTCATTCATTTCCTTTCAAGGCTTAACTCAAGCCAATATTCTCTTGTACCATTCATGTTGTGATGCCATATATTATAGAATCATCCTCTCTTCATGTTATGTCCAAATTCAGCTATAAGATAGTCTGTATTTGGATTATGATATTCTTATATATACTATTTATTTCAATAGGTTCAAGGGACCCAATTCTAATGTGTCATGGAAATGAGATTGTTATTATTGTTGTTGGTGTAGTAGTTAGTTGTTTTTGTTAATATAGGATTTGTTTGGTTGTGTTTTCTAGAAAGACAAGGTATCTTTTGATTAAAATTATGTTTCATTAACAAACAGATACAAACAAAGTGAAGATAATAAAAACAATAAATAAAATATAATTAATAATAAACACAGTAAAAAAATAAAAATTGAATAGAAGACTTTTAATAGAGAGTAAAGTATAGATATTACAGAGAGATTATAAAAACAACTTATGAAATAACGATGAATTGTTTCTAATTTATATCATTAACTTTTAAATATTACTTATAATAATAAGATATGAAAATAATTTAATCTTATTTAACTACTTTTTTATTTTTATTTTGGAGAAATATTATGTACAGATAACTATATTCATAAATGATTATTATATCTTGTAACAAAAACTTAACATCAATTTTTAAAATTATGTTATGTAGTCACAATCATCCATATTTTGTCAAATAGTGACTTGCACATGCATGTAAGTTTTCAATCTTACAACTTAGATTTTAATATAATACTGTACAAAACCAATTTTTGGCGTAAATAAAAACTATCCTCAATTTATATATTATTTTGTTAAGTTTAAGATTGTTTAAATTTAAAATAAGTGTTTCTGAGAGAAATAATTTCTAAAATTACTTATATAAGAAATAAATATGTCTTCTTTCTTGAAAGATTAAAAATATTTACTTTTCAAGCACATAAACTATAAAAAAAAATTATTTTATTGAAAAACACTTTATAAAGAAAAACATAAACTATACAAATTGAACTAAATCTAAGAGGCTCTTGGCAAGTAATAAGATAGTTGTAGCTAATAAATTACTCTCTAGCAGGTAAAATTTGTAATTTAAAAATTTTTAGTTGAGTAAATAAATAAAGTTTATTATACTATGAGATAGTTGGTAGATAATAAATTACTTCAACCTGATAAATTCTTAATTTATGAATTTTAAGTTGAGTAAATAAGTGAGATTTATTATATTATAAGTGTTTGATAAAGTAAGTAATAAATAGGTAACTATAAATTGACATAAATATATAAATGAAATTTATAATTTTTAAACAAAAATATAGTATTATATAATTATAATTTTACATTTTTTATAATAATTAAAATTTTTAGTATTTTTTTAAGTTGTATAGGTATTTTTATCTGGACAAGTCAAATTTAAATAAGCTGATGCAATAATATTAGTAAAATTTAATTTTTATTTATTTTCAAAAATTAAAACTTTTTTTATTTCTCAATTCAATTTATAACGTTATTTTTTTAATTTGAACTATATGAAAATATAAAAAGTAATGTAATAAATATTAAAAGTAATGTAATAATTAATTATCTGGGAGTAACCTTTGTAAATAGAAGAGTTTATATTATCTTATGATGACGACTGCATAGAGTGTGTTGGATAAAGTTAACAAGTTATTTAAACTATCTTATATTAATTTAAATAACATATTTGATAAGTTATTAAAGTAATTTATTTTATAAACTTCTAGCAATAAGCTATTTCAGTTAACTTTGTAACTTATTTAATTTTTATTTATTTATACAAATTGTATTATTATTTAAGGGCAAAGATACCACACATTAAAGAAAAAAATTAACTTTATTTATTATTTACATCCAATACTACTATTGTTAATACACTTTAAATGTTCATGCTGATAATTAATATTTATATTTGGTCATATGTTTTGTTAAATCTTCTTATAAGTTTAGAATTACCTTAAACATAGGAAGAGTTCAAAACATAGTTTTATTAATTTAGTTTTATAAAATCATATACAAGGTTTAAAATATTATTTTATACTTTTTGGAATTAAAGTATTAGTTATTAGTGATGATAAGAGAGTTCTACTATAACTATTAAATTAATCATGTTCATATATAAATGTTTCCATATCTTCCATAGTCTCATATTATTTAGGAGTTAAGGTCAATAAAAATGTAAATACATCTTCTTTCTTTGATTTTTTTAAAATATCTTGTAAGGATAAAATCATAACTGGAGTTTCTAATTTCAAAGAGAACAATATCTTAAATACAATGATTGATCATAATAATGTTATTTCAAGAATGAGGTTGGGTTACTGACACTATCTGTGAGAATGAAAAAGTAATTCCAAAGTCAATTCGTCGTTTCCTTAGCCCTCTACTAGGAGGAATGGAACGGTGGTTCTAAAGAAAAATCCTCATTCCCCTCAGACCTCGACTGAGGGCCTTCTCCTGGTACGTCGACATTCTCACATTTCTTAAGAGTCGAAACGAAGGACAGTTTAAATACACCTTGCCTTAACCCTCTAAACACATTTTAGGGACAAAATTGTGATGGAACCCTCAGGTTCAAAGTGGACAATACATAGAATGCGACGATTGACCCTAATGATTTTTATCTCAATAGACTTAAGGTTGGAACACTGACGTTGTTTATTGTTTGTCAAGGCTTATCTCACCCAGGCCAATCCATTTTCCAAAGACCTAGGAGAATATTGCAGGTTGCTCCTCACTACACTTGAGAGACCAACCTTGGAGTGATACTACTCTCTTCTTTAGAATTTCATAGACACATTTGACACCTTTTGTGTAAGGCTCTAAACTCAGTTTGTCGATTACAAATCCATGGTCGTGTCCTTAGCCTCCTTACATAACATCATATAAGGAGATATCAAGTCGCTTCAACAACATATGGCTTGATTTGTCAAAGCATCTATAAATTCCCTATTTACATATAATAATGTTCATGCGTGCCCTTTTAGTGGGACTCTCTTCGGCATAGATACATTTGACACCTTTTGTGTAAGACTCTCGATTGCAAATCTATGGTCGTGTCCTTACGTGCGCTTATCCTTTTTACACAATATCATATAAGGAGATATCGAGTTGTTTCGACAACATATAACTTGATTTGTCAAAACATATAGTAAATTCCCTATTTACATCTCATAATGTTCATGCGTGCTCTCGTAGTTGGACTTCGTCCAAAAAAATTTCTTTATGTGTTGAGCTTCCTGTTAATATGGATGCATTTCTTACTCAAGCGACCCAATATACTAGTGATTTTTATAATAACAAACATTATAAGATTTGATATATATACTAACACTTTTGTGTGCAGATAAATATTAAAATAATATAAGTTCATATTGTTCTAATTGATAGACATCTATAGTTCTTACAATTCTTATCTTTATAATTTATTTAAAATGATAATTAAGTTGTAACAATCTTTTTATTTCTAAATAAAAATACTTAAATTTCTTTTAATAAAAGTTTTGTTCTAGTGAATATAAAAATTGAAGAATTTGATTTATAGTGAGATAGTTGTGAAGGTGAAAATTGTTATGAGTGACATTAATGCCAGGATAGGTTAAGTTTAATCAAATTCTAATACTTGAATGGTTATGTTCTTAATTAAAAAGATTAACATTCTGACTATCAACTATAACTTTTTGTTTAGTGATAATTATTTAATCCAATATAAGTCATTATTTCTAGACCACATGATACAATCATTGTGGTAAAAGTTAACCCTAAAAAGATATAAAGAAAAGTTATGCATAGACTTAAAAAGTCACTCCCTATTTAATAAAAGTTCTTTCCATCATGACTAAATTGACTTCTATCATTCTTTACTCATACTAATACCATTAAAACTTTTATAATTTTGAGTAACTAAAGCGTTGAAAAATGTTTTAAAAATAAATTTTTATTTGATATTTCTCACCATTTTAATAACCATTCTTTACGAAATTCAACTTAGACTATCAGCTCAACTTTCTTTAAATCTTCTCATTTCACTTCAAATAGTTCACGCTTAGTCTTAATAAAAATAATAAACATATTAAATTCTCCCCGTAGAAAAAAAATGAAAAATATCTCAAACATCTCTTTTTATTTTCTATTACAATGTTTATATTATTATATAATGATTTTTCAATTTTACATGATTTGTCATTTACAGATAGAGAAATACAAACTAGACCAAAAATAGATATATTAAATAAACGAAATTAGTTTGTGGATGTAATATAATAAAATAAAGCTAGATTGAGGTACCTAATGAAAGGAGTAATGAAGAAGTCACTCCCAATAAATTTTAGTAGTTATGAGGAAAACTTCCAGCTCCTATTAATCATTGGTTGAGAATGATAATTAAACTAAACAAGAGATTTAAACATTTTCTTTCCTTACCCTGTTAATCAAGCAAGAAATTTCCAAAATTTTGTTTCAATAAATTTTTTATACGTATATAATTTTATTTTTTATTTAAAAGTATTTTTAATTAAAAATCTTCAAAAAATTTTCAATTAAGTTTTTTTTAAGTATATAATTTTTATTTTTGTTTTAAATGTATTTTTAATCAATAACCAAATCAAATTGCACCATAAACACCATATCCAACTACTAATTCAATTTTACCTTGAGTTAATGAGTTGTCAATTTACTCTTAACACTTGCTTCTATTTTTACTCTTAAATAGTTCTAAATCATATATATGTTTTTTGTGTGTGTATAAAGAGACAACTATAAAGTTTAACTTAAAAGTCTATGCAAATTATCCAAATTTATCACCAATTAATCAGTTTCGGTGTTATTCAGTCATTTGAGTGTGGTATTTTTTCCATAAAAAAATAATATTTAGCTAGCAACTCAATTGAGAAATTACAATTTATACATTTAACAAGTTGTCAAGCCTATAAACTGATATAGGAGAGGCTAAGACCCTTTTCACATGTATGTATTGAACCAAAATTTAAATTTCTATTTAAAAAATATTTATATTTAGTATTAACATTTCTTCAAATAAATTTTGTCCACAAAAGAGCTACTCTTACACATTTATTTCTTAAACTATAAACAAGTATCTAATAAGTTGACATAAAATATATTTAGTAAAACTAATAAATTAATTACTAATTTATTCAACTGTTAAGTTAATTTGACAATCAATACAAAAGTATTTGGTAGGTAGATGAAGATAATTATTATTTTAGAAGTTTCTAACTTATTATACTTTGTAGTTTATTTAATTTTCTTTTATTATTATTTCTTTATATTATAACATATTTTTGTTCTCTTAAATTTACTTTACCTATTATTATGTATTTCAATTTTAAAACACGATGATATTTTTTTTACGTAATTCAAATTAAAAATAATTTAACGTTTTAAATAGATCTAATTAATATTTCATTATGTATTTCATTACAT
>Ga0123340_1007458_pt1 | contig 10437 bp, 11 predicted proteins | sample SirMexnodulemix_FD_89961 | JGI IMG/M metagenome (GOLD analysis project Ga0123340, IMG submission 89961) | Root nodule microbial communities of legume samples collected from Mexico - Siratro Mexico nodule mix | ecosystem: Host-associated > Plants > Roots > Nodule | place: Mexico: Nepantla...
AAAAAGGAGAAATATCAAATATCATTAATCAATTTTCAAAATTAGAACCATGTCACCCTGATTTTCCTTTGTTGAAATACGTAGGAAGGTCAATCCTTATTGGGCCCAAAAAAATAAAAAAAAAATATATTTATTTGTCTTATTTTTGCTTATTATTTTTATTTGCATAATTGTTATTTATTTATATTATGTTTATTAGCATGTTTTTTTTCTTTGTTTATTTATTTATTTGTTAATATTTGTTTGTCTTGTTATTTTATTTATTTTATTCATATTATGATTGTTATTATTTGGGAAAGATGACATTTTGTAAAACCACACTTATTTCTACTCAATTGATTAAAGGTACCATCTTAAAACGGACGTTGTGGGGGGTTTTAATACCTTCCTCACACGTAACCAACTCTTGAAGTTTGAATTCTAGTTCGTAGATATTTTATTTTTGGTTTTTCTATAGGTTTCCATAATAAACTATGGTGGCGACTCTAATCTCAATTTAAATATTTTTTTTAAATAAAAGTTTTAAACACCCTATCGTGATTCCGATTGCGACAGGTGCATAGCTTGTAACTTATGTACATGTGTATCATTTAAATAAAATTGCATCAAAAGAGCTTGTGATTGGCTTACCTAAACTTAAGTTTGAGAGCAACAAAATTTGTGAAGCATGTTGAAAGGGCAAGCAAACTAAAAATTATTTCAAATAGAAAACTGTTGTTTCAACTACAAGGACTCTTGAACTGCTTCGCATGGATTTATTTGGACTCACTAGGACCATGAGCAAGCAAAAGTGAGAATTTAAATTAAGGGGTATCCGAAGAGGTTTGACCTCGCTCGTACGTATTTCTGTTATAAAACAGAAAATCAGGGCATACGTAGTTCATCCTATAACAAGGGGAGTTTATTTTTTTATGATTTTCTATTTTTTCTATTTTTTTACTAGAATGGTGGATGAGGGGTATTTTGGTCTTTTTGGAATTTTTATTATAAAAACACACTGGTTATGAAGAAAAGACTAATTAAAAGGAAGGCAACAATCGTGCAAATATTCCACGCACAATGCCAGCTGACGTGCCTCACATGGGGGTTATATGGTTGGGCTATTATTACTTTGATTCGCTAAACTCTCAATGTATGAAAGGTAGCAACGTACGTGCATTGCCCTACACTGCGAGTTTAAACGAGCCAAAGCTTTGGAGAGAGAGGGAGTTTTATTCTTAACCACTGCAGACGAACCCTAAAGTGGTAGCATACATGCCAAGGGCTATCACCTCAAGGGATTAAGTTTTCACTTATATTAGAATAAGGCAAAGGGAAGCCAAAAGAGGAAGATTTGTTCAAGATACAAGCCATGAGCTAGATCAAAAGCATCCTTTGGGCAGCGTTCGTGCCATAAGAAGGTTCATCTAAATAAAGCAAGCCTCACGAGTCAAAAGCAAAGGGTTTGAGACTTAGAAAATTCAGCATGTGGAAGTAGCATAAAATGATAAAACCCAAACTTTGGAGGGGAATTTGAGGTATCAAGTGGGTACGTAAATGAAGGAGTTATATACCAAATTAAAGAGCTCCATGAGCTCTTTCCAGCTCATGCTCACACAGCTCCTACAAGTTCAAGGAGCCCGAGAACGAGATCCTCAAAGTTGGTCCAGGGACTAACTTGTGCATTTCAGCATTTGGCACACAGAATCCAGTGGCGAAACCCGATTTTTGGGGCTGATTTTGGGGGTCTTAATAGTGTCATAAATGGCCTTGCCATATATCATTTTAAAGAGCTTCACGAGCTCTTTCCAACGCCTACTCACAAAACTCATACAAATTCAAGGATAGCAAAAACGCATGGTCCAAAGTTGGTTTAGAGACCAACTTGTACATTTCTAGCACCAGGCAACCAGAACTAGTGGCAAAAACTGATTTTTGGGGCCAGTTTTGAGGGATCTAAAGCTATTATAAATGGCGAAGTTATATACCATTTTGAAGAGCTCACGAACTCTTTCCAACGCATGCTCACACGGCCTCTACAAGTTCAAGTAGCTCGAAGAATGAGATCCTCAAAGTTGGTCCAGTGACCAACTTGCACACTTCCTGCTCGAGGACCCCAAAACCAGTGGCGAAAATTGATTTTCGGAGCCAGTTTTGAGGGATCTAAATCTTTCATAAATGGAAAAGTTATATACCATTTTGACGAGCTCCACGAGCTCTTTCCAACGCACCCTCACACGGCTTCTACAAATTCAAAGATTTTGATAACAAAAGTCTTAAAGTAGTGCCCATGACCAACTTGCATGACTTTATGTGCAAGGAAATAGCAAATATGATGGAACACCTACAATGATGAGACGCAAATTTCAGGGCCATAATTGAAGCACTTAAAGTTAGCATAAATGATCATGTAATGTACCATTGAAAAGAACTCCAAGAGCTCTTTCCAACGCACTCCTCCACCACTCTCCCAGGTTCACCGATTGCTCACAAATTCACTCCAAAGTTGAGCCACTGGACAAAGTAGAGCACACCAGGTGCTCGACAAAATGCCTCAATGAGTTTATTATTTTTTAAAACTGATTTTACGTGTTTGGTTTACTGTGATGGTTATATTTTCATTGGATTATCATGTACAAATCTTAGGCTATGCACAGGAGTCATGTACAGGCACAAAAACAACATATGCTCACTTTCTCTCTCACTCATTTACATACCTCATGCGCAAGAACACCTTAAATTCGGTTTCAATTCATCTACACATTAAACCTCTATATTTTGGTTTATCATACTCTTACAAGGTGTAGCAAGTGAATCCAAGAAAAATACACGTAAAAATAGAATTAAAATATATAAACAAGATCCTGCCGGAGCGATTTTTCGGTGATCTCAAACCATCGGTCCAAAGGTTGGAAAAGGTTCCTCACCTCCTTCTCAAGCTCATCCAATGATTCACAGGCAAAGATATGAGAACGAAGCGAATAAAGAGCTCGCTGGTGCAACTCCAAGGTAGGAGATGACCAGCGAAGCTCCGATGATGCAAAATTAAGTTTTTACAGGCAGAGACAAATCATAAAGGATATGGAAATGAAACGAGAATGAAAATACGCACCTCTTGAAGAGAAGAAAACTAACATTGGTGAAAGTCGAGTTCGAACTCTGACGAGGCGTGTTCTTGGTGTTTCAAGCACTCTTTCTCTCTTTCAATTACTCTCTCCCACTCTCTAATGCTCTAGGAATTCGAATATGCAAGAAAATCGCGAAATGAATGTGTGTGAGGTGCAACATGTGAACCCCTTATATAGCCAAAATTTGCAAGTGAAAACCGGCCACTGGAGGTTCGTCCGGTCACCTTCCGGCGGCCCAGGGCCATGAAGGTCTAGTGTGGTGTGTTTAAGCACCAGAATGACTTGCTACCTATTGCTTCTTGAATCGCTCCTTCAGCCAATGTGTGTCGGCCATGTGTCATTCCATTTGAATTTTTGTTCTCCCTCTTTTTTTCAATACTATCTTTTCCAATTTTTATTTTCCCTCTCTTTTTATTTTCTTATTTATTATTTATATTTTTATTATTTTTATTATTTTTTATTTCTATCTTTATTTATTTATTTCTTTTCTTTTTTTCTTTTCCTATTTTTATATTTTTTCCTGATTTTATTTGAAAATTTAAACCCAAAAATAAAATATTTTTATTTTATCATTTTTCACCAAAACGAAATTGGGTGTTGACACTACTATGTCTTGGTAATTGTTGATGATTTTCCTAGGTTGACATGGACACTCTTCATTGTAACCATGGATGATGCATTCAGTGCCTTTAAGAAACTTACCAAGGTAATTAAAAATGAGAAAAATTTCACTATTATTGCCATTAAAACTAATCATGGAGGAGAATTTCAAAATGAAATGTTTAAAAGATTTTGTGAAAAATTTGGTATTAAGCACAATTTTTCAGCTCCAAGAACTCAGTAAAAAAATGGGGTTGTAGAGAGGAAAAATAAGACCTTGGAAGAGCTTGCAAGAACTTTGTTAAATGAAACAAATCTTCCAAAATATTTTTGGGCTGATGTAGTGAATATTGCTTGTTATATGCTAAATGTAGTGTTGATAAGACCCATTTTAAAGAAAACCCTCTATGAACTTTTCAAGGGAAGAAAACCAAACATTTCACACTTAAGAGTTTTATTTTGAATAATTGCAAAGATGATCTAGGCAAGTTTGATGCTAAGGTAGATGAAGTCATATTCCTAGGTTGCTCATCACATAGTCATGCATATAACAAGAGAACTATGTTGATTCAAGAAACTCTACACATTGATTTTGATGAAACTAACCAAAGAATGCAGGAAGAACCTAAACTAGCAACAAGTGATGAACAAATAAGTGGATTTCAAAGGTTGAAATTTACTGTAGAGGAAAACAGTAAACAGAAATTTGCAGAGTTGCAGACAAGTGAAACAGCAGTAGATTCTACACCTCACATAGCCACTGGAAAAACTAAATTGCCTCAAGAATGGAGGGTACCAAGGAATCTGTCTTTGGACAACGTGATTGGCCAAATTCATATGGGAGTATCCACTAGAAACTCAATAAATTTGTTGTGTGAGCATATGACATTTGTATCTTAAATTGAACCAAAATTAGTGAATGAAGCTTTGTGTGATAGTAATATGATCTGTGCTATGTAAGAAGAATTAAATCAATTTACTAGAAATGATGTTTGGTGCTAAGTTCCTAAAACCAGTGAAATGAATGGTATTGACACAAAATGGGTGTTTAGGAATAGAATGATGAGCAAGGCATAGTAAGGATTAAGGCTAGACTAGTAACAAAAGGGTATAATGAAGAAGGGATTGATTATGATGAAACATATGCTCCTATTGTTAGAGTAGAAGTTGTTAGACTATTACTTGCCTATGCTTGCTTGAGTGGATTTAAACTATTTCAAATGAATGTTAAAAGTGTATTTTTAAATATATTTATAAATGAGGAAGTGTATGTGACACAGTCCCTAGGTTTTGAAGACCACAAGCTACTTGGACATGTCTACAAGCTCAAGAAAGCTCTCTGTGGGTTGAAGCAAGCACCTAGATAGTATGAAAGGCTAAGTAATTTTGTACTGACAAAGAGTTATCAAAGAGGTCAATTAGATAAGACTATTTTCATCAAAAGAGCTGGAAATGACATTATTCTTATGCAATTTTATGTTGACAATATAATTTTAGGATCAACTAATGAGCTACTTTGCCAAAAATTTGTTTCAGCTTACAAGGAGAATTTGAATTTTCTATGATGGGTGAGCTAAATTACTTCTTGGGACTGCATATTAAGCAACTCAAGAATGGGACATTCGTAAATCAATCCAAGTATTGCAGAGATATGTAGACAAAGTTTGTGATAGAAAATTGCAAGGGGTTGTCCAGCAAAGTGTTAACACCATGAAAGCGACACTACGAGAGAGTGAGATCAAGGTCCAAAGCGCCCTGCAAACCGCTCTACAAGAAAGTGAGGCTAATATGCAACATACCCTCCAAGCGGCCCATGACAAGATTGATGCCCGATTCCACAACCAACAGAGACACCATGACGAAGACATACGTGCCCTCTACGATCAGATAACCACTCTTCGGCAGGACGGGTGATACTCTTCCACTCAGTGGGAAGGGGAGACACCCGAAGAAAGCTCGGAGGAAACACCTTGGAGTCAGGTATCGTCAGCTAGCCGGACCAGCACTGGCGGACGAACTCCTCGGTCCGAACCAGAAAGCGGCCCTAGAAGATATTTGGCGGAATACGAAGCGTTGATAGCGGGGTTGAGACTAGCAAGAGATTTAGGGGTCCGGAACCTTAGATGCAAGACCGATTCCCAACTGGTCGCATCACAGATGAACGAAGAATACCAAACCCAGGAGCCCTGATTCCAAAAGTACTATGACAGCCCGAAAGTTAACCCTTCAGTTCGACGAAGTGCACATCACACATGTACCTCGCCCGAAAAATAACAAAGCAGACCTTTTGTCCAAACTGGCAAGCTGTAAGAAAGTAGGCAAGCTCAGAACATTGATCCAGGAAGTATTGCACACTCCTAGTTAGGACCATGATGATGTGTTCGCAATCTAGACAGGTGAAAGTAGTTGGATGACTCCAATTGTGAATTTCTTATCCAAAGACGTCTTACCCGAGGACAAGGTGGACGCAAAAAGGATAAGAAGACACACGGCTTTGTATACTTTCGTGAATGGCGAGCTCTTTCGGAGAGGGTTCTCTGCTCCCTTGCTGAAATGTTTAGAACTTACACAGGCTGACTACATGTTGGCAGAGCTGCACAAAGGAATTTGCGAGGTACATTCGGGAGCGAGAACCATGGCAATGCGAGTTCTGAGGGCCGGATATTACTGGCCAACAATCAAACAAGACACCCGAACGTATACGGACAAGTGTCCCGAATGCCAGAGATTCGAGCCCGTTTTCAACGCGCCTCCCGAAGAACTGCACCAGACCGTCACGCCTTGGCCTTTCAGCCGATCGGGGGTAGACATATTGGGTCCATTCCCGTTGGCAAAAGGGTAGGTAAAATTCCTCATAGTGGCAGTTGACTACTTTACCAAATGGATAGAAGCGAAGCCTATCGTCACCATCACAGCTCGCCAAGTACAGAATTTTCTTTGGAAACATATCATATGCCGGCATGGACTCCCTCACAGCGTGGTAACAGATAATGGGAAGCAATTCACCGATAGGACTACTGAACAGTTCTAGGAATACTATGGGGCTACCATTGCACACCCCAATCTTCAACAAAGGAGACTCCATACCGTCTTACGTACGGGACCGACGCTATGATCCCAGTAGAACTTGGTGAGCCTTCATGGCGAAGGACACATTTTGATGAACAGAACAATGACAACAATCTCCTTGCCAATCTAGACTTAATACATGAAGTGCGCGAAGATGCCAGAATCCGAGAAGAAGCGGCCAAGCTCAGGGCAGCTCGTCAGTACAATACTCGGGTACGCGAACGGGCATTCCGAAAAGGTGACTTGGTGTGGAGAAAGGTGGGAACAGCTCGACGAAGCCGACAGAAAGGCAAATTGGCCCTAAATTGGGACGGCCCCTTTAGGGTGACAGACAACCTTCACAATGGTGCATACAAACTCGAAGAGCTGAAGCTTGCTCGGCCTCCCATTCAGTCTTCCTTTTGGCCATCTCGGCCTGCAACTCAGTCACCCTGACCTCTGCCGCCTTCGCAGTCTGCTCAGCCTGACTCGCCTCGATCTCTCGCTGCTCGCACAGCTCTCATAGTCGAAGCAGTTCAAGTTCCTTTTCCGTAAGGAGAGTCCTTGTCAGCATTGGCCTCCTTCAGACCGAGCACGTCCTGTTCTAGGTTCTCCTTGATCTTCGACAAGCCTTCCACCTGTTGTTCCAAACTGCCCAACCTGTCACGAAGTCTAACCTCCCCTTCTGCCACTTGCCGATGATGCTGCATTATGGCCAAACACCTAGCCAGCATAATGCTGCCAGCCTCGAAGCACCTGACTCCACCAACTTTGCCCATCAACTCGGCATCGTAAAGGTATACTTGGCTCAAGTCCTTAGCTTGCCTGTTAACATGCCAGTTCGATTGTATCCCGGGAGAGGTCACGCTCAGATGGTCCAGTCTGATGGGCCCCGAAGAGGTGAGTGGGGCTAGGGTAACCATGTCGGTAGACGGTTGGTTGGTAACCCGCTTGGGGGGCGAGCCTGTGCCGCCTTCAGAGGATCGCTCTAGGTTTATCACCTCAGGGGCTATTTCGATGGCGGCAGCTCCGGAGATTGTAGCGGCAGTGGCAGGGGTAGGAAGAACTGGTGCACAGGAGGGCGAAATGTGACCAGCGTCTGTAGAGTCGAAAGGACCATGGTCACTGGGAGCCTTCTGCAGGGAGGAGGCCTCACTGGATTCTGACGTCTCATTCCTCTTCCTTTTGCCAACTTGAAGCTCAGCAGCCAAGTTGCGATGACCACTGACTCGGGCCCGAAGTTTCTTCATGTCAACAGAGTTTCCCATGATTTTTGTAAGACGAGAGAATGGGTTAGTAAACACAAAAACAGTTGAAATCTTAGATATAGGATCACTTATACCTAGAAATAGGGCATCGGGATCCTCGACGAGAGGAAGGTATAGGAGTGCTCTAGTTTGGAGGGGCCGGGAAAGTTGCTGAATGACATCAATGGCAGTTTTCTCCTCGGCAGTAAACTGGTAATCGGGGCGAGGCTGAAACCGTATCGGTCTCTGCCAGTAGTATAATGGGTGGCGAGGAGTATGGTTGGAATGAAAGAGGATCCGTTTTTTAGTGTCCTTGGGGCAGCAGTGAAGTTTAAAGAATCGAGGCTTAAAATGTTTGTAGGACGAGTTGTAAAGAGAAAAAAGTGGACTATGACTGGCACTCAGTGATACCCAACCAACGCATCGAACTTCATCTGGTAGAAGTGGGTGAAGATGTTAATCGAAGGCTCAAGACCGAGCTGGTCACAGAGTAGGTCAAAACACCTGACAAAAGCCCAGCTGTTAGGGTGTAGTTGGCTAGGGCCAATGTTCATCAGTCTTAACATGCCCTCCTCAAAATTGGTGAAGGGAAAACGCATGTCGTATTCCTTAAACATATAGTCGTAAACATATATAAAATCATAACTATTTGGACCCGGTCTCATATACACACGCTCGCGGGTTCTACAAGGGGCGACCAACACGTACTCAACGAAGGAGTCCTCACACACAGGATATACAGCAACGAACTGACCCACCCTATCTCTAGTGTTATAGATGGAAGAATGCTTATTTACATCATTATGCACCCAGGAATATTCTGGTTCAGCTATGGGAGGGCCCTGGGTGCGTCGCTTTAGGTTGCGGGCTTTTCCTTTTCCTAGAACGATGAATGGGCAAAGGGGAAGCCACTGGTATAGCAGCGGAATGTGGCGTTGGGGAGGGAGTTCCCTCTAAGGATTTCTCCTCACCAACAGCAGATGCGGTGCACTCAGAAGAGCTTCCTCATCCAAGGGGGTAACTTCCCTAGGCAACAGAGTTTCACGAGCACCAGAAGAGTCAGAAAAGGAAGAAGCCATGAGCGTACCTAAAGAAGGAATCTGTTCGCGAAAGGGAATGACAGCAGTTGCGTACGCCAAGGGAAGTTAGTCCGAGATTGAAGGTAACTGAGGATGGTATGCGAAGAAGGAAAGGCAAAGCATAGGCTTCATTTATGATGACCTATGAAGTTCGACGCAGGTGATGGAGCCCGTCACCCAATAGACACATGACGCCATCAAGAGGAAGAAGTGAAAACGTCACTTCGCAGCTATGACATGTCTTTTCCCATGGAGCCTCAGTAATGATGACCCCGCAGTCGACCTTTGGAATCGCGCAGGAATTTTGCGCAACGTAAGTCTTGCTTGAATCCGACACAGACTTAGACGTAGTGGGTTTATCTGAGCCCATTTCGGTAAAGCACTTCAATCGAGTCCTACTCGGTTGTTATTACAGTGTACTTATTAGAATCACGAACCCGAGGGCTTGTGTACCTATCCGGGAATCAACCTAGGTTTACCTAAATCGACAACGACTCTATCACATGTTGATTATTCCAGTAACGCCTTGTCTCGGGCCAGAAATGAGGCGATGAGAGTTACATGGATTCATGATTCTAAACGTCTCGTGATTTTATGGGAGATAATACCGCCTTAAATGGCGTTTTATGGAAGGATCCCGATAAATACAACCAGCAGACAGAGAGTATACCTAACCAAAAAACACATCTATGTTCTAGACTTAGAATCCAGCCTACCATACACTCTTACTGACTTGATCGTTGAAGAGTCTTCTGCAGGTACTCCTCCATTCGACTTAGACGTGCGAGGGAACCGGACCGGATAGGAAACGAGAAGGCGACATCATCTCGGACCTGGTAAGAACAGTTGTAAAAGAATAGTTTGAGAGATAGTTTGAGTTGAGTAGGCCAATTGACGGATCCGGCAGTGGTGATATGCTCCTTTTATGTCTTGAAAAGGAAATACTAGTGAACAAAGATGGATTTTGAGAACTTAAATCAAAGTAGCATCACCGTAACTACTACCAAAATTGTTTCACAGAGAACACTCTTTGGTAGTGCACGAAGCAACTGCCTCGAACGAAACCCCACAAGTGGGTCAGCATGTAGGCCCAATCTAGTTAACCTGAAGCCCAACTCCTAGTTCCCTTCTATTTATTCATTACAAAAACATCGTAAGTTCAACTTTCCCAACAAACAAAACACAAACACCGTTCATTCCTTCAAACAGTGCTTCACTTCGCTCACTGACTAAGCAAAACAAAAACAAAAATCTCTAGAACCTTGAAAAAAATGCAGCCTTACCAGAACCTTCCCGCACTGGATTCCGACCCGCAGCTGCCCCAAATCAAAATCCACCATCCCTCTTCCCCCCGCC
>Ga0123340_1007462_pt1 | contig 10435 bp, 3 predicted proteins | sample SirMexnodulemix_FD_89961 | JGI IMG/M metagenome (GOLD analysis project Ga0123340, IMG submission 89961) | Root nodule microbial communities of legume samples collected from Mexico - Siratro Mexico nodule mix | ecosystem: Host-associated > Plants > Roots > Nodule | place: Mexico: Nepantla...
AAAAAGAAACCCAACAAACCCCATAACACCTAATATAAAATAAAAAAAAAAAAAAAAAAATACAGAGTTAAACAAATTGCTTGCTGTGCCAAAGCAAACACAGTACAAACAACTTCTTTTTAATATTAAAAGATGTTTGGTGGATACTGGTTCATTTGTTCAAACTAATTAAGAGAGAAACAAATCAGGTAATTATTATTTTTAATATAAGACAAATTCTCAATTTAGTTCTCACAGGTAATGGGACTATAAGCGTAGTCTCATTTATGATTGATTTAAAAAATAAGTTTTATTTTAGTTATTCATTGTTATAGAATCTAAATTGTTATTGTCACATTTGTGATTTGGAATTGGAGGGTAAAAGTCAAGTTTTGGAATGGCAGGTTTCAACCTCACTCCTTTGCCAAACACTATATTGCTAACTACTGTTTTATTCATAGTTTAAATAGTCAAGATAATTGAACACAAATTTTGCTATTATAATATTATTTTAAGCGAAATAAAACCTAAACCTTTTGTTTCTTTCAAAAAAAATTAATAAAACATTTATAGAAAAAAATTGTTTTGTCATATTTACTTTTATATGACAATAAATACATAAATAAGCTAATTAAATTTAGGCGAAATAATAAAAATATAAATAATAGAATAATGAACTGGAAAAAATAAAGAAAGTACTATTAGGAATAAGTCCGGTACTATTTAATCCAGTATGTGCATCCCTCATTACCAACACCTACCTTCTATACTGACTTTCGGACAAAAAAAAAATAAAAATTAATTAACAATGTAACTTATAACGTTATTACCTAAAAACTCACGCGTCCATTTTTTTTTATTTTCGTATATTTTTAATATGAAATATTTTCAACCACAAATAATTATTTTTTTAAAAATATTCCAAAAGAAAAATTTTACTACATCCGTCTTAAAATAATCATAATTTCAATAAAATACTATGTTCACTTCTAATTTATCTTCAAATAAGTTACATGGATATTCATATTTACAATTATGTTGATAAAATTGTTTAAATTCAATAAGAGACCTATTTATTATCTTTCGCAGTTAATGTAGAGTGAGTTATTTGGTGAGACGAACATAAGATTTAAAATCCGACATATGATATAGTACTTGAGTGTATTGTCTACATTTGTTGTTGCATGGTAGGGTTTGAATTAGTTTTCATTGTATGACGATCCAAAGTGTTTAATTGGTAAAAAAATTGTTCAGAAATTGTTGGCAGAAGGTGCTCGAAAGATTGCAATAACTGGAATACCTCCAATGGGATGCCTACCACTGATGATCACAATGAACTCCCCAAATGCCTTGTTCCAGCGTGATTGCATTGATGAATACTCCTCCGTCGCAAGAGATTACAATCTCCTCCTTCAACGTCAATTGCACAAAATGCAATTGCACCTCAATTTCTCTGCTTCAAAACCTAAGATCTATTATGTTGACATATATAAACCCATTGCCGATATGATTCAATCTCGTAAGAGATTTGGTTAGTAAAAATATTTATTACCTGCTTCACGCAATGCTTTGTTTTTTCTCTCAGAGCAAAATTTACAAAATGGTCGGTTACCTAATAGTTTTGTTTTGTTTGTGTTTGGTAGGATTTGATGAGGTTGATAGTGGGTGCTGTGGAAGTGGGTTCATTGAAGCATCAATATTGTGTAATAAGATTTCGAATGTGTGCCTTGATCCATCCAAGTATGTATTCTGGGATTCGATTCACCCAACTGAAAGGGCATATCACAACATCTTCTTGGCTAGCATATCTACCATTGACTTCATCGTCAGAAACTAGAATAAGTTTCTATAGAGACTTTTTTTTAATCAATTATGGGTTTTAGTCTTGTCTATTTTCTATTATCTCTTTCACAAGTGTACTAAATTATGTAGGTGGTAAAATTAGAAAGTACTAAAATATTTGTGTTTGTTTAAGTAATGTGTAATATTAAAAAATTCAAATTATATCAATGCATTAAATCTATAAGTTTCTATTGTCTGAATTCAAAATACTTTGAAATAACGAAACTTGGATGATATAGCTGAATGATTTTATTATATACTTTCTAAATCTATTCATTGGGGTTGAGTTTTATGAATTCTTTGTTATATTATTTCTCAGTCCATTTATTTGTCGATGTTGAGTTTCATGAATTTTTTATTATATACCATTACCTTATGTTTCCAACATTCACAACATACATTTAAGTAACATCCTAAACCTCAAAATGAAAATACCAATTGCTTTAGTTATTTTTAATTCAAGGTTTGCAATAAACACTGGTACAATTGAATGACTTACAAGGAAAACATTATGTCTAAAAGAAGACATTTGAGTTGAGAAACTATCAAATGTATAGATGAGCAAGCTACAAACATTTCAAGAACACGAGTCATATGGAGATCAATAAATTATATATAGTAGAAACACATGCAGCACTAAATAGTATTATAATTTAAATAATTATCATATTTATCAATTTCTTTCTTCGAAAATAATCTAGAATTTCATGTTGAAATAAGTGGGTATTATTAAGTGAAGTACTACAGAATGCAGGTATTTCCAACGCTAAAGGGGAGCAGTCATTAATTTGATGGTATCACGTAAGACAAGAAGAACTAGGAATGAGGACCACTATGAGCCTAGGCCAAACAATATTCTTATACTGAATTCGTGTTCTTGGCTTTACATAAAAGGGGTTTATTCCCCCCTCACCCTCAACCCTATGCTGCTTTTCCAACCTTCACTCTAAACTTCAGAGTTCACAACAGATGTTGTTTTCCTAAATATATAGTAAAAGATTTTATTTTAAGGTTGCATGTATGTAAAAAGTAATAATTTTTAAATAACTTTTTGTATTTTGAGGATTAATTTTTAATTCGCGATCAAGAGATACTCTGAGGTCATAAAGAAAGAGAAAGACGACAAGTGTTTTAAATAAAATAATAATTTTAGTGTGTTACATTGTTACACAAGTTAATTTAAAATAAGATTATGGCGGCATTTATTTATAGTTCTAATAGAATAATATCTTATCCTTGCCTCATCTTATCAAATATTTTATCTATTCTTTTAACTGTCTGTTTTTAATAAAAAAAATTATTAGTTTTTTTAAATTTAAAGATAATATATATTTTTAATTATATTAATATGGTGCGATTAATAGCACTTTATTATTGTTGTTGTTTTCAGTATGTACCTATCATCCCGGGGCCTGGGATTTCCGACACGGAGGCCCATTTCAATGCAGAAAAATATAATCCCATGTATGTGCCAACAAAATTAAATGCAAAAAAAGTTGTAAAGTAAGAGTCAATGGAATCAAAGCAAAAGAACACTAGAAAGCTACAAGCATAAGAGTTTGTTTGGTAAGGATTTTTAGTTTATTTTTTATTAGTTGGAAAACACGTTGGACGATATCAGTAATGTTTTATAAATAATTTTTTTCCATGTAAAATGTAGTGTTTTTTTGAAAAGCTGATGATTGAAATAGTGTTTTTGTTTTTATCTTTTATTTATATTGATTAATTTATTTATTAAATTTACTTTTTATCACTTCTAAATATTGTAGGATTTTATTATTCATTTATCTATTGTTTGTTTTAATTATTGTACTACTGTTTCCTTTATTTATTTTATCATTTTAGCAATGTATTTGAAAATATATATAGATTTTCCTTTTCGTGTATTGTTAATATAAAAATTTTACACTCTCAATTAATTAAAATTTATTTTTAGATTAAATTGTTAAAAATAGTAATTTTGTCATATCTTGTGATTTATTATAAATAAAGCATACATTTTTAACATTATTAATGTATTTTAATTAAATTGTCATACTTATACATAGAAAAGAACGTAATTTCTCTAGTGAGATCAGCGTATGATTTCATCTAATAATAGAAAAATCAAGTGTTGAAGATTTGCTAGATCTTAACATATTAAGAGGGCTTGGATTTGAATTGTAGTCCGGGGACATTTATTTGGACCTGTCTAGGGGAGGGAATTTTTTATTATCACATCCATTTTATTTGAGTTCACATTTCAATTTGTTATAAAAAAAATACTTTTTAACAAAAAAACATACTTTTATTGTGTATATCAAAGTACATCCCGTAATTGAATAATAAAAATATATTTCTGTTGCGTGTTTAAACTAGATTTATCTAAATGTACGATAAAAATATGTCTATTATTTATCTTTGACAAGATTTTGAAAATTCCGCAGACTTTCAATAATTTTCACTGTGATTATTTATATTTTGGATTGTAAAATTTAAAATGTAATACAAAATTATATTTGAATTTGTATATTTTAGATTATAAAATATCCTTTAATGAAGAGGAGTATAGGAGGGTTTATTTATTTATTTTCATTAAGGTTCAAATGGTAATTTTACTTTCATTTAGGGGTGCAGAAGAAAACCATCAGGTGTAGGAAGAAGCATCTTTCACAAAAAGTTACATTGGGCCTTAAAGCCCAAGAAGTAAGCTCTCTAAATTTAATATTTGATGGAAATGATTAAGTTAATCATGATTAACTACGTTAGATACATTGGTAATCATGATTAAGTGATTAAGTTTATAAATTAGTCTTGCATGATTAACTGCGTCAGATACATGCATGGCAAACTAAGAGTAGCTAATCTTGCACTTCGTTTCTCCTCCTGCTAATGTATTTCCCAAAAAAGGGAAGAATAACAACTTCCTCTACCCTGCACTTAAAATCATCGTGATTCTTAACCCTTGGCTCTAACCCCACCACTATTTTTGCACAAGTTTCTAATTCATGGTGCTAGATGATTTTTCACTCAAAATGAATGAACTCTCAAGACTCACCCTCCTCCTTGTTACTATAATCTCGTTGCATGATTTGTGAGCTAGAATCCATCACTATTGCACCAATAAAGACTTATTGCAATGCCGACATATATAACGTCACGCCATTAAACCAACCTAACAAGACCTTGAACTTAAGGTATAAGAAGTGTTAAAACCGTATTGTTAGATGCTGGTTTGATACCAAGTACACTGCCTTTGTAATCAACGATGGCTTTCACACTCACAGTGATGTGACACGAACAAGAACATAAGTATCACCAGCTAAACCTTCCCTTTTGGCAACTCTTGAGCTACATATTTCCCGATAGCAAAACCATTATGTATCTTGTTTTCCACAATATTGCTACTCAAAGTATTTTCCATACACAGTGAAACAGGACTCAAGAAGGACCCTCAATTTCTCAACCTAAATTAGTGGAACTTTCCAACTATACGTGAGACTTTCCAAAGTTATGTCAGGCTAAACCGCACTCCAATAATTGATGTAGGCATTGTAGTAAGACTTTCCCATGCTGAAACTCCTAACTCATTTTAACTTCATTAAGAATGAAGACCCTTTAGGAGCCTAACTAAACTTATCTGTGTTTTAGGCTTTGCATGAAACTCACTAATTATTTACCTTCCTCAACCCTTTGCTCACTGGGAGAAATCATTAAATCATATCGAATACGATAATAATATTCTGTTAATAAAAATGGATAAATGATTTTTTATAAGAGTCTTGTATATGATGGGCGAGTAATCAACTTTCCCATTTTAGAGCACATAAAGGATGAATATTAATGGATTGAAAGATCTGAAGCAGGTTTGTTACATAAAGAATAATGTTTCAGAAAGGTATCATCCACACCCTATAATCATATTCCGTAATCAATCTGACTGGTAATTTTAAAAGTTAATATATTAATACTTGTAGGATTATGGTTGTATTATATTAATACTCTTCGGATTATGCTGTATTATATTTCTAAAATGAAAATAACCTACCCTTAGATTTATCTTATCAAATAATAAATATTTCTTCCAAAATTTAATATAACAAAATTAATTGTAAAACAAAATTACATTGCACAGCCTGCAGTTTCAAATTCAACAGTTTATTTGAAACTACAGGGGTCTTTTTGAAAGAAATTTTGACACACAGGCATCATATATAGACATAAATATTAAATTGGTTGCCCTGTCAAAAGAAATTATTGATAAAAGATGCAATGGCTTCATCAGCTATCAACTTGTACATTTTCTGCGTTGGATGAACAGCATCCCAGAATACGTATTTGTCTGGATCCGAACAACTATTCACCCCTTTGCATGAATCCGCATATTCTATTGTCCCTGTCCCAACACATCCTTTTGAACCTTCCACAAATCCTGCAGTCAACCAACAAGAGCAAAGTACATGAAATAGGAACTTGCTCCTGCTTGTGCTTAAGTAGAACAAAGAAAAGCATTATTTTATACATTGTCTACTTTTTTTGGTTAAAATTTGTGTGAGCAGTGAACATGTAAGCAGCTACTACAAAACAACGTGAAGGACCAATGAAAATAACCTCTCAGAAAAGTAACTTCAACATTGACATAATTCACGGTGATTAAGTAGAATACTAACCATATTCTTTAGGATTGGTGACTGCACGTTGGATCATGCCATAAACATCAACCAAAGCAGTCTTTAAGCCAAGTTTTGTCTTCAAGAAGTTTAATTGCTGTAGTAATTTTGCATTGAATGCATGAGCTACACTGTTTAAACTTTTATCACAGCCTTCGGCATTTCTAAGTGTCTTGATAAGTGGAATGCATCCCAGAGGGAGAACTCCTACAATGATCAACCTTCTGGCACCAAGTCTATGCATTTCCTGTAACCACCAACATACTTCACATGTACCCTTTCAAACTGTCTTTAAAATGTAAATGAATTATAACTATTTATCATGAGATTCAGCAGTTAATGTTTATTTTTTTCGTTATAATATGAAAAAAAATTACACAGTAAATATATAATCTTAAACTATAATAAATTAAAAAAATAAAGTTTTCTTCAAAATTATTAATTGAAAGGGGTGGAAGAGCCTCTATTGTTGTATTGGTGAGACATTGAATAGTTTTGGATATGAGAACGAAAGATTGAAAGGGACAGCTCTTTGGACATAAAACTTATCAGAAAGGGATAAGCATCGTAAAACTACTTGAGGCAGACTGATTTTTCGATAGTTAAGGAAGGATATTTCGACAATTAATGTCTAACCAATAATATAGTATTTCGTTCTTATTTCTGATACTACATAAGTTAACTCCATTAATCTTATATAATTCTGTTTATCTCATTATCTAAAACTGCTAACCACACAATGGTCAGCCACAAATCAATCTGGTGTGATAGATAACACTTTATTGTTGGTGTCATTTTCTGTGGGATTATCACCCTGGGGCCTAGTCTTTCTGGCATACACAGGTCTATCCAATGCATCAAAATATAATATCTGTGCAAGAACAAAATTAAATGCGAACTGTGAAGTAGGACAGAGAGTATTAAAGTCAATGGAATCAAGTCCTAGCCGTAGAGAACTAGATTTCGATCATGTGATAAAATCAATCACAAATCATAACTCATATTTAACCATAAATAAATTTTAACATCGTATTTCACAATATTGATAATGGACGTACGATAATACTAACTCAATCGAATCTAAAAGCATATATAACAATATTATTATATTAATCAACATTACTATGCATTTAAGAATATATTTTTTTGATTATCATATTATCAAAACTAAAATTTTAAAAATAGTTTTTATCCATGAAATAAAACTAAAACCATATAAAAATACGACAGAAACATGCAATCATTCATGATATTTATGTTTATTAGTTACTTTGATAAGCACCTGTAAATTAATAAGCGAACTTCATGTATAGTTTTATGTATTAAGTTTTGGACAAGTTTTTCAACTTTGAAGTAACTTTTCAACTAACTTTGATGATAGATAAAATGTAAGAATTGAGTATAGATGGAGAAAGAGAGAACCTCAACGTCCTTGGAGAAGCGAGAGAGCAAGAAATTCTCAAATTCTTCCAAGCTGAATTGCTTAGGGCGAGTAGGTTCCAAGAAATAATTCTGGAGGAAGTCATTTGTACCCATACTGATAATATACAAGGCATTTCTTGTAATGAATTCAGCCCTTTCTTCACCCACCTCTCTTCTCAAGTGGATCTTATAATGTGCAAAATACTCCAGTTGTTTCGAAACAGACAAAACATTCTGCACCACAACACGGTTAATTAGCTACTTAACTCACAAAAACATTAAAGTACTTTTCTAACTCTTTATGTTGCAAATCAAGTTCACAGAATTATGTACCGAAACTTCAGCTGTGTAATCATCAAAACCTGTGGCCGCTGATGCAAAACTAACACCATACTGAAGATCTTCCGGCTTCAAATTAGGGTCCAGAAACGGTGGAATCACCTCTCTGTACCCCACTGCTTCAGCTGCACATGTGTTTAATTGGAAACACTGATACTCAGTTTACATGCAAAAGAATATATATGCTTCTAACATGAGATGAAAAAACACGTAGAAACATGTGACGTGAATACTATGTTTTAATTGTATTTTTAGTTGTGGAAACTCATGCTTTGTCAAATTCTACGCCTTTTTAGATTAATGCTTCTAAAGTTCCGTTTACCATATCAGGGTTAAGTCCTAAGATCGCTTTTGGATGGTTTTTTATGTGTTATAATGCGAAGATAATGACAAGACATTGTTACGTTGACATTTACATTTTTTGAGACGAAAAAAAAATTAAATAGAACAGTATAAATATGAATATAATAATAAGATGTGAAGAAAGAGATCATTGAATTGATGATTATAATAGAAAGGTATTCATGAATCATTTAACCAATATAGAAATGAATTGTTTTTATGATTTTATTCATAGACAGCGTATTAATAACACATCAAATGTCTTCACCTAACAAACTATATTTTTGACATGGTATTCAAAGCCTTTATGACAAGTAATCTAAAATTCTATCCTTGTCCTTTCTATTCTTTTAATTAAAGGTTGAATTTGAAGGTATGGTAGGCAAGACGGTGCATTAAGTCAATTTAGATAATTTATCTATAAACACGTGCTTTGGATACTGTTCCTAGGTTATCTTTTTTGGAGGTAATTTTGTGAGGAAATACATTCATTCATTTCCTTTCCCCACTCTACACATTACGGATCAGCTTAATTAGTGATAACACATTTATAAAGAAATGAAAGAAATTCATTCAAATAAATAACAATGTAAAATTTTAATACTCCTAGGTGTTTGTGAGATATATTCATTTCATTTGTATCCTCAGCTCAAATATTTGATATTATTAGTTAAAGTTGAACCTGATCCAAGCATATGGGACACCAGAACATGTCACATGATATATTATTAATTATGTTGGCCTAATAATTAGTTTCTGAAAGCAATTCATTATGTTGGTCTAGTAATTAATCTTTCAGCATGAAACAAGAGGGTGAAAAGAAAAGAAAAAAGGGTTGAATATTTTTACCAACAAAGTCTGTGGCAAGTCTGCCATTGCTAAACCTTCCTGTTGGGCGGCTGTCAAAGAAGTCCTTCCCATAGGGAGGAAAGTTGCTTTTCATTGTGGTGTGAAGGCCATTGTTGTTGCCAGAATCAACACTTGAATCTCCAAAAACTAGTATGCAAGACACATTATACTTTGAAGCCACTTGCCTCACTAGGGCATTGTCCACAGCAAGTGAAAACAATGGCATTGTGGCCAGTATCATGATTTTCACCATCATGTACTCCATTGCCTCACCAAGGCCTTGCAATTGCAACTGCAAAAGCTCAGAATTTTTCCCAAGTGAGAACTCAACTATGTGCATTCAACAATGCCATGCATCATTATTTAAATAGACCACGTAAGGGTCTGAGGAAGTGAGTGGTTGCTGGAGCATTTAAAAAACGGTTCCCTAAATTAATTACGGCATTTAAGGCTTAAAACTACTACTTCATCGCCGGGCTTCCACTTTAAATGGAGAAAGAAGAACACAGCAATCAATTGCACTTCCTTAACTCCAAATGTAACTGTGGCAGAGACTTCTTACAAATATCTCATGTGCATATTGGTCCACTTTTGTTTGCTTCACTGTACCACAATGGACTCTCCATGATATTTTATTAAGTTCCACTTTATACACGATTATATTTATAATTAATTGCCAGGTATTTTTTGTATGTTGGAATATGATAATATAAAATGTTATCCATATCCTTGAAAGTCTAAATGTTTAGAAAAGGAGAAATACAGCACGTATAATGTTAACAATTTGATGTTGATATTGCATTTTCATGTTTGTCCTATAATAAAATTTTATTCTAAACAGATAATTTAGAAAAAAATTAAAAGATTAAAATTAGAGAAATAAGTCAATTGAAAGAAATATTTTATTTTATTCAACATTTCAAACAAGAGAAAATATTTTATTTTATTTAACATTTCAAACAAGAGAGTTCCCTTATAATTTTATTGTTAAAATATATTTCTAAATATTAAAT
>Ga0123340_1007466_pt1 | contig 10433 bp, 5 predicted proteins | sample SirMexnodulemix_FD_89961 | JGI IMG/M metagenome (GOLD analysis project Ga0123340, IMG submission 89961) | Root nodule microbial communities of legume samples collected from Mexico - Siratro Mexico nodule mix | ecosystem: Host-associated > Plants > Roots > Nodule | place: Mexico: Nepantla...
AAATTATCCTAATGATATTAAAATCAATAATAAAACTATAAGTAATAATAGAATAAGTTAATAAACTATAAATATAAATTCATTATAGTTATTAATAATATTATTATACATATCTTAGCTTATGTGTATTGTATTTAATATTATTGTATTAAATTAATAAAAGTATAAGTTATTATACAAATTAATTTAATTTGTTAATATTTGAAAAATCGATACGAATGTTATTATTACATACTTATTAATTTAATAACTGGTATATTAACGATCTCAATGGATATGAATAGCGACCACTGTTTTATACGAGTGCACATTTTTTCGGTTATTTCAATCCAAATTGTCAGTTTTATAACTACAAATTATACTATTCATAACATAATAATTATACAATTTGGAAGATTCATTTAACATGTCTGAAAAGTCTAATACGAAAATAACACTAAAAAAACAGGGAGACTATATTATAGAGGTGCTACAAGACGTATAAAAGTGCAAGAAGAGACGGCCAAAAAAAAAAAGTTCATCATGATTTACATAAATAAATTCAATTTTTATTTTTTTTTTCGAAAATCGAACCAATCAAATTAAGAATGAATACTACAATATTTAAATGCATGAATTGACACCATTTATTAGAAAGTAAAAATGAATCTACATTTCATGCATTTGAAGTTTTCTACTTTTATGTTTTGCTGTGTCCATTAGGCGACAAAGATTTATATCCTATATCAAAATCATTTAACTTATTACAATCTTAACAAAACATTTTAATATTCAGATTGTCTCTCCCAAAGTAGTAACCATGTTGTCACATCAAACATAAGTTTACATGTGACATGCCATGTCACTTAAGTAAAACTTTATGGAATGACCCTTAAGATGAGAATGACCTTAATTAAGATAAATCATATAAAGATTCCCGTGATCATATTTTTAGGTATCAATTATGAATCACTACAATTTTAGGAAGTACATTAAAGATAGTGTATACTTTCAAACTTTCAAGGACCGTGAAAGCCCATGCAATGCATTGCTTCATCCATATTTTTCGTATGTATAGCCTCCGAGTTTCTACAGAGTTTTCATATACAGTACTCATCCATAATTTTCCAACTAAATCCACCACCTTTCTCATGTCTCCTCTTCTCTTTTCGTATTCAACTAAGCTTTACTTTCCACGTAAGATTTTTGTACTTGTGTTATGTACAAAATATTAATAGGGTTCCTAGCATATCATAAATAACGAAAAGAAGGATAAACAATCAAACTACAATCACAGGCTCAATCATTTTCAGTACCACCGCCACAAAAAATACCCAGCAGATACTAGGACAAGCAAGCCAAACATCTCGTAGAACAGAAATAGTTAAAATATCAAGATGAGCTCCTATAGTAGAAATCAATAAAATCGCAGAATTTGAAAACCTAAATTGGATTCCATGAGTATCTCAATTACTAAGCTAGAGTTTGCAAAACCATGAGATTGAGAAGATAAGGAAAACCAAATCCACAGGAGAAAATGAGAAGCAGGCACTTCAAATTAGGGAGGCAACAAATGCAAGAAAGGGTCTTCGAATTCCTCTTATTTTTTGGTGGAATTTCGATTACTTGAGAAGTTCCTTTTTTTTGGATTGCTAAATGCCAGGGTGCTTTTAATAGAAAGGATTTTAAATCCTCTTCAAATTAACATTTGTCCCTTAAAATACCTTATCCAAACACAGCATGAACGTTTCAAATACTTATCATAATCATAATATCATATAAAGTTTATAAAATACCTTTCCAAACACAGCATGAACGTTTCTAAACTAGTATTTTGATCTTAATATTACAAATTACTAAATTGAAGTACTTGTCCACCAGTTTCCTCAAGCAATTTATGCTGACTATGAGAACTTCTAAAAACTAGGTTATAATTTAATGGCAAAAGATTCAACAATAATTACTTCATGTATCTAGAAAAGGGCTGCCAAACAACATCCAACTTGAAAATTTACTTCTTGAACATGCTCATTCTGTGACATATGTGGCCAAAAACAGGACAACAAGGAATATAGTACTAAGAAATCATAATAAATGAACAAAAAAAAAAGTGTAAAATCTACAGAACTAACTCAAGAACTCTGCACAAAGAATACAATATGTAAACAGCCTCAGTCAATAAAGACAGGTGATGAGAAATCAAACCAATCCTTTAATGCTACAAAAGAAAATCTGGAATGACTGGGGTTTGGGAAGCCACATTTAAGGGTGACTTCGCTCTTTGATGAGTTTTTCTCCTCCCATGGCGGTGGCCACTCTTTTTCTTTCCCTTCTGATCATGCTCTTCACCCTCAACAATCTTTTCTTTTCCTCTGGGTTTTCTCTCTTTACTATGACCATGATTTTTGCTACTTGAATTTGGACTTTCAAGATCAGGCTTTTCAGAATCAACTGCATTTTCCTTCATTTCAGATCGACCATTCGTGCTTAGTTTCTTTTTCTCTTTCTGCTTCCTTGACGACTTATCAGAAGGATAACTTCGAGACACACTTGGTCCAGTTTCACTTCCTAGAAGAACATCTTTTATGGCACCAGAAAGAGCATCATCCCTAGGCTCTGGCCTTTTGACTGAAATTGGTGCCAGATCTCCATCATCTAATTTCACTACTACTGGCCTGGGCTTTGTTTGGTTTGTCCTTTTCTTCAGAAGAAGTGATTGCTCTGTCAGCTTGACTAGTTCAGCAGCTTCATCATTTATATTACTGTTTGACTTCGGATCATTTGCACGAGGATACTCATCTGGAACAATCTCACTCTTCTCTGAAGGAAGATAATATAACCCATGCCGCTTACGGTGTTCAACCAAGGATGTGGATTCATTCAAAGGCCCTAAATCTTCATTTTTCAGATTAGATGAAGAAGCATCGGATGTAGTGGTACGGTGAGGGCCTCCTGTGGCAAACGAACTTGATGAAGATAGTTCAGTATCACCACATATTGCTTGTAATTCATCAAGATTTTCTTTAAGAACTAGTCCATCCGGTACAGCAACTCGGCCCTGGGCACTTACTGAGACTGGACCAAGTTCCGTAGTAAAAGCATAACGCATCAAATTGATAATAGCTGAAACTCGAGTATCTTTCTTTTCTATGGTGTCCAAACTCTGGACAGAATTATCAATTATTTCTTCTTTAATCAACTGAACAAGGGAAAGTACGTTTTGTGCTCTCTCCAGCACTTCAACATCCTGGTTTGTTATTAACGGGCCAAAAATTAATTCAATTCTATTCAATAAGCTTACAATAGATTCGTGCATGGAATTCTTCGTTGCCAATAGAGTAGATGTGAATGTTTTACCATGAGTGGCAGCTCTATCTATACCATTATCAACAGAAAGATCTCCAGAAGAGTCAGCTGTATTCCTTGGGTTAAAACCAACATCCTGTTCATCATTTAAATCTCCAAAAGTTGCCAATTTACTAGCCTCAGTGTCATTTTTTGCACTAAACAACTCTGACTGTCCCCCTTCTAAATTACCAGAATACAAAGATTCAGAACCATCACTTTGCAAAAGGTAGGAGTCCAGACAAAAAATCAAAATTTTAAGAACAGAATTAATATAAACTGCTCTTATAGATGGTGGCAAGAGACTGGTCCGAGGCTGTAGGAGTGCATCCATGAGTTCAAAGGGATTGCTTGCAACCTCAACATACTCTCCAGCAACCCAAGCAGCAGCACACAATATCCTATGCAAGTGCACATTCCCCAGTAATGCAGGGTCAATCAACAGATCACGCCCCACCCGAACCAGCTCCATTCTAGCATCCTTAACTCTCATGCCAATGTCAACAAGCTGAGTCTCAATCTCTTCCCCCTTTTGGCAATTAGGAATCGTGGCCATTTCTCCAAGAAGGGACACATACCAATCAAAGTCAACAACAATCTCATACAAATTTCTACTACATGTCCTCAAAATGGAATCCAATATCTCGTTGCAAAATCCAGGCTCAGATTTCAAAGCATAATTAAGCAACACCCTGGAGATATCTGCAACATGGCTCTCAGATACCATGGCCATCAACAATCGCAGAGACTCAATCTTGATATTCAAATCATCGTCACTCAACGACTTTACCACCGCTTCCTTATTCTCCAAGACTGCCCACAAGTGCTTGGGTGCAGCAACCGAAAGCGCCTGCAGCCCAAGGTACCTAAGATTGGGATCCTGATCAACCACCAACTCCCTAACCTTCTCAACCGCGAGCTTAACAGCCGAGTCATAATCACTCAAGCTAGTGAGCACAGTCCTAACACACTCAAACACCAAGGACTTCGCCCCAGACCTCCTCATGTGATCACAAACCGGCTCAACAATCCTTTTCCCCAATCTATGCTCCAAGGGAGCCAACTTAGCAAACACCTTGAGCACCTTAATCAAAACCCAATTGTTCTTAGAATCAACCACAATCCTATAAAACTCCGGCGCCAAGGGAAGATACGACCTAGGATCCTTGGCAGCCAGCTCGCAGAAAACTCCAATCACGGCGGTTATAACCAGAGGATCGGAACTCTCGAGATTCTCAACCAAGCGCTTGAAGCAAACCCTAACTGCGTCGGGGTACTTATCGAAAACCCTCAACACGACGGCGATAGCCTTCTTCCTGACGAAAACCTTAGCAGTGGAGAGCAATTTGAAAACCTCGGGCGTCAAATCGCGAGCGAGGTCGAGAGTGGCAATTCGCGACAACAAATTGAGAGCGAGGCTTACCTCGAACTCGTTGGTGGAGGAGAGGTCCTTGCGGAGCTGGTTGGTGATGAGTAGGAGCACCGGCGTGTCGTCGTTGAAGGATTGGGAAGCCGCGTGGTAACCAATCCTCTTGTGCGCGAACTTGGAGGAGGACATGACCTCGACGACGTGGAAGGAGGCCCAGGACATGTCGACGCCGTGCACGGCGGAGAGATAAGAGAGCTTCTGGAGCGCGGTGGATTTGGTTTGCTGATCGGTGGATTTGATCTCGCGGCGGATCTCCTCCGTGGCCTTGGAGATGAAGGTAGTTTCGCCGACGAGTTGGAGGCGCATGGCTTTGATGAGATCCTCCAGCGAGCGTTGGAAGAGGTTCTCCATGATCGAAGAACCCGCCATTGGGGATTCCACTGTAACTGCGTCCAACCGAATCAATCAATTCGATTCAACCAAGTAGAAACCAATGTTGCTGCCGGAGGAAGGAGAGGACTCCGAATGGGCTCATTTCTTGGGCCTAAAGCCTATCCCGAGGCCCACATCAAAAGCTGCAGCACCTTGGAAACTCGACCATTTCTTTCCGCACCCTATAATTTCCATCTACACCAAATGGGGTAATTAAAAGGCCAAACTACCGCCCTTCGCCTTCTTGCCGTCGTGGCCCCCTTCCCATTAACGTCCCCCTGTCGTTGCAACCATCTTTGCTTATATATTATATCATGAATGGACTCAAGAAAAAAAAAAGGTTTCGATTTTTAATTCAAAAGTTTTTTATTTTTAAATAAAAAAATTATGGATTACAGATTTTAAAATTCAAAAATTGATTTTTGGATCATACATTTAAAAAACACTTTCGAAATACACAATCTAAATTTTTTTTAATAAAAATTGACTTCTAAATTATATAATTTGAAATAAATTTTTTATGAAAAAACATTTTCAAAATTTTGAGAGTCAAAAAGTTTTTGGATAGTAGAGTCTAGAGGTAAAAGAACTTACGGATTGAATCTGAAAATTATTTTTTCATAAAAAAGTGGAGTCTTTCATATTTAAGGAGGTGTAGAAGAAAATTATGGAGGTGAGAAAAGAAATTTTCCGGAAACTTGGATGTAAAACCATTTTTATCAACGGGTTTCAACAAATACTGAACATGGTTTGAGAAATTGTTTCGGAAATGAAAACTTGACATTGTAATATTTTTATGACATACATTGTTTTGCTCCATTCTATTTCTATGGTACAGGACAGAAAATTCATATTTCTATAAGAATGTTATAAGTTACTTTTTTATTTCTATTATTAACAAAACACGTTTTTCAATTTAATTAGGAATGACATTTTTAATTATTAGCATTCTCTTCCAATGGTAATCTTGTAGGCGGTGGAAGAAGAGGATTCGAAATGGACTCAATTGTTGGGCCTTATCAAGGTATGTTGCATGCACACGAACACAAACTCAATAGTAATTAGATATTATGTGTGGGAAGATCCACGTAGCTAGAAACTTGTGTTAAATTTTTGTATAGTGAACTAAAAAAATAATAGTAACATAAAAAAAAACTAAATAATTTTAAAGTTGAAGATCAATATAATATAAGAAAGATCCTTATCTACTTTATCATTTCACATTGTGCTTTACATAGTCTAGTTGTGTTGCATGCAGCGAGGACCACCATGATTCCATGCCTACGTCATAAATTTATAAACTACACTTTAAACCGTACAATATTAAACACTTCTTCATATGGTCTTCTATCAAACACAGTCGTTTTCTTCTTTTTTTCAGTTCCTTTATTTATGTAAAGTCGATTAGTGAAGTAACTTATTCAAGAAATGATTCGACCCCCATTAGGTTTGGCTGATAAGATGTGTAAGCACTTGTGCTTGTTTTTTCTCACTTTCTAACTTTTTTCACCAATCAAACATTTTCCACCGCAAATAAAAATCTCACCTACTTTACTTGGTGAAACCAAAAGGGTGTGTGTGGTTTTACTTTAGCTCACATAAGTGAGGTTAAATCACATAGTAGCTACACTCGTGAAATAAAAAAACCCTTTCATTTATTTTGGCCACTCAATAAATAAGATTAGTTTATGGAAGAGACACTTTCTCTAAAGTTAGTTTTCCTTTCCTGCTATTTCAATTGCATTAGACAAAGGTGCTACTATTTGGCTCTCTATTTGAAGTTTCTGATAAAATATAAGGCATGCTCAAGTTAACTTTATGCAGAATTTATTCATAATAAGGAGTCTAACAGAGATGTTGAAAACCATTTCAACCAACCTGAATTGATATTGAATTATAAAAGTTCACTCATTCAATTCATTTAAATAATTATACAACACTCAACCATGATTTACACTAAATTGAATCACTCTTTCATTGTGTAACAATTGTATATCAGTACTGAACAAAACAACATGTAGAAACTTATGTAAATATCATAATACCACCTGTTACCAGATTTCATGAATGTGTCATAATGAAGTCACTGTCTCTCCCATGTAAAACTAAAATAGTATTATACCACTTCTTTATTATCCATTGACACCAAATTGTGTTGATCACCAACAAAAGTGAAGTGTAAGCTTTAACAGCTTTAAGAATATTAAAAAAAAAAATCAAAGACAGCAAAATTATTATGAGCACAAAAATTCATGTCCCTGGGTAATATTATAATCTGTAAATTTGAATTGAAAACTCGTAATTATTACCATTCCACTTGTGAACAACAAAACACACAACTTGTTTTGGATATTCCTAGAATAACATATATTTTAACACCTTTATCTGAGTAACTCATCAATTTGATATCATTCTAATCAATTTGCTTCTTAAAGCTATGATAAGCCATTAGGATTGACCATTGGTTTTGATTCTTAAGATCATAATTGTCCAATAGAATTTTTTAGATTACAAAGTATTTTCCTAACTTGCTTTATGAAGTGGAGCCTTCAGGTTTTTGTTTAGGCCATAGAATTTAAATATTTTTAATGAAGAACTCATTATACAAGAAAATGCAAGCTTGGAATTTGATGAGATCCAATATTTGTTGTTGAGTGGAGTGAGCATTTCCAACCTGGTTCTAAAGTGGGTCTAATGATATTAAAACAAAAGGGCAGATAGATACTGAGATGGTGGGTAAGAGGAAGTTAAGAATGAAAATGACCTCAACAATGTATGCATTATTATTATTACTATTTTATTATTAGTATATGAGGGTAAAGTTGCAGAGTTTGGGATTAATGGTTGAAGGAATGGATAAGGAATCTCCAACTAAAGTGGGATTGAAACTAAAAGTGTGGAAACTAACCTTAGTGGATCCACTTCAGTAAAAGGACATGTCAATATTTTAATGCCAAAATGCGTGTCTCCCACATGTATCTATGCAACTTAAAGAAAATCAAGTTCTTTTCATAAATAAATTTTCAAGCAGTGCTTGTTTTTTTTTTTTTTTTTATGTGAGTTTGAATTATGCAGAGTGTATCAGAAAAATGATAACGGTTGATAACTACTTGAACATGTTTCCAATAAAAAAGAAAAAGTACTTGAACATATTATATGTAATTTATTAGTTAAAATTAAAGATGGTCAAATTGTACTTTTGCTAAAAAAAACAGTGTAACACTTAAAACTTGAAAATAACAAATAGAAAATATAAATAATATAAATAATTCTTTATCACCAAAAGTTATAATTTCTTTTGCCGTCTTTTTATTTCCTTTAGTAATTTCTTGTTTTATTTTTCCTGTCATTTATACTTTTTTATCATTTATCTTTCTCATCGTTTACTTTATTTGTACATACGATTCCTTATTGTTACTTGTTTCATTTTTTACACGTTTTTACTTTTAAAAATTTTGTACTCAATTGCTTGTCATAAATATTTATACTAGTTTTACAATTTCTTTGTTTTTTTTCAAAGATTTATAGTACTTACAGTTTTTACATATATGTTTCATTATTTTTATAATCTTTTATTTAAAACCATTTTAAAATTTTATTTTATTAATATTGAAACATCTTCTCGAATCAATTTTATTATACAAACTCGCTGAATTCAATTATTTTGAAATTTAAATATTATTTTCACTACTTTTTTTAATAGTAATTATTTTGAATTAATGAACTTTATGTTTTCATAATCATAAAGAATGGAACATGCTTATTTGACATAATTTTTGGAAATTAGGTATGATGATTGAGTGTATCAATCAAATCAAATGATTTTAATTAATGTGTTTTAACATATTTAAATTAAGAATTATAATATTATTAACTTAAACAAAAAAACTTTATAATATTTTTCTTCATTTAAAAGTTTAGATCAATCAATATAATAAAATAAAAATTTCATTGAAAACACTAATCTAACAAACTTTCTAGTTAGGAAGGTGAAATAAAAGTTGTGTTTTAATACAGCTCCAAGAATGGCGAATTACAATTCTGTATCTTTCTTTCATAAGATTACAATCTCATTGTCATCATACTAAGGGAGTTAATTGTGTTGCCTCCTATCAAATCTTAAACAAACTATATATATTCTTACTAAAGAGTAAAATTGCAAAATGAAATGTTGAAATATCTCTAATACATATTATTATTTTCATTATTTAAGTTATTATAATTTTTAAGACTAAAAATAGTATTAACATTATTATTATTATTATTATTATGTAATATATAATATAGTTTTTTTTAACTATATTTGTATTGTTCGATAGCAATGCTATTATGTGTATAACTACAGTAATAAACACTAATAAGGTATTAGTATAATTGGATTAGGATAATCTATACCCATCCAAGTAACTATATTTCTATTGTTGGTTACCAATAGAACAACATCATTTTATATTAGTTATATAAGGAAAATTATATGTACAAATACAAAATCGAACACTATTCAAATCCCAAAAGAATTGGGCAACGATAACCTAAACTTATCCAGATAAAAGATCCATCAAAATTTATAGATAGATTATTTTACAGATATATACTTTCATCCACCTTCAGCTAATTTGCTATTTTGCTGACATTTCACTTTTAGACATTTAAGGAAAAGAAGGTCTCGTGATAACAAAACTCATGAAAATCTGAATTAAGAAAAAAAAACATAATTTTATAAGATATCCAACTTTACATATAAGTTTATACATAAAGTAAAAGGTAATTCCCCTTTCAACATTGCCGAAAGGAATAAGTCCGTATGTAGAAAGTGTCAGGGACTCCATAAAGTAAGATATCTAAAACCAGAACATAGCTTAAGAAGAAAACAAACATCGATATGTGGCTGCCAAAGTATATGTAAGGATGAAATAAATCACGGGAATGTGGGGAGGCTTAAGGTTGCTATTTATATTCACCATTATATGCCTATTAAACATGATGGTCCATTGTTACTAAAGACTAATATATAAAAAAAATAGTTTTGATATGGTTAAATTGTTAGTTATAAATGAATAAATTATTGTTTGTTGGATTTGTCTAATTGTTAGACATTAATGATTTAATAATTAAGATTATGTAATACACAACTTAATTTCAAAGAGTTTATTCATGATACTCTAAATTTCACCATCATTAATCAGCACGTTCATAATAAAACTATCTGTTTTTAATAGGAATAAATAATAATAAATTTTGATAATTTTTTTTAAATTATTCAAAAATACATGCATTCATAACATCATCAATTTACAATATATATACT
>Ga0123340_1007471_pt1 | contig 10430 bp, 9 predicted proteins | sample SirMexnodulemix_FD_89961 | JGI IMG/M metagenome (GOLD analysis project Ga0123340, IMG submission 89961) | Root nodule microbial communities of legume samples collected from Mexico - Siratro Mexico nodule mix | ecosystem: Host-associated > Plants > Roots > Nodule | place: Mexico: Nepantla...
TAATAATAATAATATTTTGTTAATAATATTATTAATAATAAAAACAGTTTTATTAAAATATAAATAATATCAACAGAAATAATAATATCAATAATATTACTAATTTTATTATATTAATAATAATAATATTGATAATAATAATAATATCAGCATTTATAATAACAATAATAATAATAATAATAATAATAATAATAATAATAATAATAATAATAATAATGTTACATCAACATAAAACTAGTAGATGAAAATGAGTTGTAGTAACTTCCCTAAATGCTCAACAAGTATAAACCAGTGCAGTACAATCACTATCCAAGGATGAGCTCCAAGAATCACTTTCTTGGTTCTTTTTGAATAAAAAACACTTTAGAAAACAAATTATTGCTCACTATTTTTATTCTCAATGTTCGCTCAGCTGTGTCACTATTCTTTTGTTATTTCAAAAAGTGTTTTCGAAATGTTATATAAGTTTCTAAAATCGTTTAAATAATCTATTACAGTGTTATAAAAACAATCGTTTGAAAACAAATTTAAATTGATTGATTTCCTACTTACAAGATTTTTCAACTTGTTGTTTGTTTAAAACAATATGTTGAAAACTTTATTGAAACATTTTGACTTAAACAACTTTAGTACACTTTCAATTTTATAATTTGAAAACATTATGGATTTTTAGAGCTCATTCCAAGAGATATGATGCATGCACATGATTTAGACTAAACACACACACACTCAGGTTAACACATCTTCAAGTTTCCTTTGTTCTTGGCTTGAGTTGACTTCATCAAATACACAGACAACAACAATACTAACACTATTAATGCTTGTGATTGGGGTGATTTGGTTTGGTCTTCAATCATTACCCTAGCCAAGTCTCTTGTCCTTTGGAAGGTTTTGCACAATATTCTTCCTACAAATAAGGAAGTTCAGAAGAGTGGTGTTAATTTATGTTCCATGTGCTCCTTGTGAAATATACATGAGGAATCTATCTTGTTTTTGTTTTTTCTTTTTTTATGTCCTTCTGTTTATTTGGAACTGGCTTAAACAAGTCTTCATTGATTTTAATGCTTTCTCTCCTATGCTTTTAATTTCTTTCTTTAAGTGTCCATGGAGTCCTTTGGTTAACATATTATGCTTCTTGTTGTTTCCTTTTCCTTATGATGAAGTGACAGATGAGGAATCATGCTAGGTTCTAATGAGCTATCAACATTGACCCTTCCATTCATACCATCAAAGGATTCATTAGGACTTTAGGTAATGCTTATAACAAATTCATGTATAATAATATAATTGACTTTTCTAACTTGAAATTCTTTAGCATGAACATTCGGCCTAAGAAAGTTTCTTCCACTATACAAGTTATTTGGAGGTTTCCTTATATGGGATGGATCAAATTCAATATTGATGGTGCGGCTAGAGACTATCTTAGGATAGTGGCTTATGTTGGTTTATTCAAAGGTAGTATAAGTAAATATATTGGGAACTTCTCATTTATGGGAACTCAAAATTCATTGTTTACCGAGGTAATGGGAGCTATCCTTGCATTTGAACATTCTTGTGCTGATGGCTTTAGAAGGCTTTGACTTAAATGTGACTCCTCTTTAGTTTCTAAAGCCTTTTCCTCTCCTTTGGTAGTTCCTTAGGCTCTTCATGGTAAATGGAGAAATTTCTTGAAGACTTATAACGAGATGGATTTCAGAGTTTCTCATATCTATAGGGAAGGGAATCATTGTGCATTAGCCAATTTGGGAATTGAAAATAAACTTGAATTTGTTTGGTACTCGACCATGCCTCCGAATATTAGTTTGGACTTCTTCCACAATAAGTTTGAACACCCTATGTTTAAGGTTGTAAAGTTAGGGGTTTATTTTGTTTTTCTCTATATGGGTTTGATATAAACCCATGATTTTGTATATTGTTTTCTTTTTATTATTAGTTTTTGTTCATGTCATGGTAAATGGTTGGTAGATTTGAAAATGTCAACCAAATTAAGATATATGAATTTATAATAATAATATGGGTTTTTACCTTATAAGAAATTAACCACAATTTTTTTCTTATATTTATTTTTAATTGATGGAATAAACTTATTTTCTCATTTCATATAAAAAGTCAAATCACTAAAGCGCGTTGATAAACTTATACTCTATTGCTGCCATTGACAGATGAAATTAGAAATTGACCATTTGACTTCTAAAATTTCCTAGACCAGTGATTTCTTGAATCTGGTCTTCATCAATGGCCCCGTTTTTCACCCAGCCATCCAATCCTTTGAAATTCAATCGAGTACTTCAGATTTGAACGATTGTCATGCAAATATTATGACTTTGTCTACCAAAAATTAAGAAGTTTAACTGTGGTTGAAAACTAAACCAGGATTTTGTCAAGAGAAACTTCCCCCAAATAAAACTGCAATAGAGAATGAGTTTGATAATATTATATTTTTTTATATACTTGGTAAAAGAATGAAAAGTACTTTTTTATCCTTATTAGATTTTAAATTATATTTTCGTATTTCTTTTGACTTTTAGTTTTATGACGTAGCTTCATATAATACTGAAATAGAAGGTACCTTATGAGTTTGCTATTTTATTAACTTCTACATAATGAGAACAAAGTTAGTTGAAAAGAGAGGGGAGAAGTGGAGTTTGCAAAGAGAGATGAATTGTATTCATAAAAGGATGAAGACTATAGATGCCATATATTTGTAAAAGAGGGAAAAGATTTTGCAGTGTTTAAAACACCTTTCATCACTTGTATAATAATACATGTAGAAAGGAATATCCAACATTAGTTCTAGCAGATGATATATGTAAAACGGTAGTGTGAAAACTAATTTTGTAGTATATACATGCACCTTTTTGTCAACCATTTAAATTCAAAATAATAAATGACTTATTGAAAACAACATTTCATAATCAAATATGCAATTAGATATGTTTAAATTCAATAATTAATTCAAGTTGGTATTCATATGTAATCAATCTTGTTGACCAATAAATATTCCTTCTGATTATTCCATTCAATAATAATTTTTCCTAGCTAATTAGTGTATGTTGGTGTAAATTTTGTAATCCATTCACCCGATATAGTTTTATTTTTTAAATAAAAGATAATTTAAATTAAATATAAAAATAAATATATTTCAATTTGATTTTGGTTTAATATGATAAAAGCTAAATTAAATTAACACTTTTTTTTAATTTGCTTAGGATTAGAAATGACAAATAAACTTTTCTTGTATCTCAATTGATATTGTCTAATTCATTTCGATTTTAACATGAAATTACCATATTAACCGAGTATGAATATAAATATGAATAATAATAGATTGTTTGAATTGGTTTCAGTTATTAGAATGAGTATGTACATGTTTGTTGCATTCCTGTCCCCGTACCCTTCCTATACCTATTCACATCCTCACATCCATTACTGTTTTAAATTATTGAAAGACCTATAGTTTATTAGGCAAGCTAAAAAGCTTATAATCTTCATCGTTCTCTCTTGTCCTTAGTTTGTTTTATTTAGAATGAAAAAACCTTATTTTTTTCTTGTCACATAAGATTTCATTCTCTCTTCCAGCTGTTCAACTTATTCGATATTCACAAAGTTTAGTTAGTCTCTAGTGTACTTTCTCTCCTATCATAACCTTGATTACACATTTGTTTCCATTGGGCAATTTCGTTCAAAATATGTATTCCATTTCAGGAAACACAAACCTCAATTTTATTAAATCAAATAGTTTTGAGGACACATATTTGATTATTTTACTCCTTTTTTAATATTTTCATTTATTGTGTATTTTTCACATGCGAATATTTCACTCTCAATTTCTAGTATTCAATCACATAAACCCTTAGAATGTGTCTTTTTAACATTGAATCGTTCATAATACATATTTCTTTTGTTATGATTGTTTTTGTAAAAATTATTTAATTAACATTTGAAATAGCAATGGAGCGGGATATGAGCATGGGGATGCGACAAAAAATTCATACCTATTGTTATAAAATTTATAAAATTCCTTCAAGCTTAAGCAACTTGAAGCAGTGGAGAAGGAAGTAGATGGCAGAAGCTATGGTTGGAAGGAGAGTTTCTATGGAGGAGAAGTGGTGGAAAGCGATTTCTAAGAGAAAGGTTCTACCGACTCTCAAGGAAGATAAACAAGAGAGTTGAATTATGAGGAGGCTAACCAAGAGAGACTCAAGAACAAGCCAAGGAGTAATTGTGTATCATAACTCTACTCATTCAAAAGTTGAATTTTTACAATGGATGGAGACCATTATTTATAAGTAAAGAGGCCAAACTTAGGGAGCTAAAGAACAAGGGAAATTCAAATTTGAATTCTCTCATGTGCTCCGACAAATGTGGCACAAAAAATGGATAAAGTTACACCTATCCACTCATGCTTTCTATACTTGCACACATGTGCAAAAATAAGAAAAGCATTCACCTCTCTATGCCTTGGGCATCATAGGGTTTCCCTTGGGCTCAAGTGAGTCCAATTGTAACCCTTGTAGACTACTCTAATACTAATTTATCCCTTGTCTACTGTCCTACACTATAAGCCCAAACATTCCTAAATATAGGTCCAAATATCCTAGACCATTTGGTCCAAATACAAGCCTACTCATCTTTTATTAAAAATAACAAGTAACAATGTTAGAAAAAAAAATCTTTTATATTTAAATAAGATCAAACATGCTGAAATTCATAATATAGTTGATAAAGGTAACATTACAATGCGATTAATTTTCTTTCTCCTTATAAAATTAAATCTTAATGATAATCATGTTAATTAATTTAGAAAGTCATCTAAAAACAACATAAAAAACATAACAATTTATAATTAAGATGATTATATTTAAATAAATATTTAGAATGACTATATTAATGTCATATATGTAAAGAATATATTTAAAAAAATAAGAGCACTTATCACATGACAAAAAAATGAAAAATATTTGTGATATTTTTGTTTTGTGCTTTGTTTATGTTCATGTAAAGAAGTAAAAGAAACACAACATTCCTTATATAAATGTTCTAAAGTTATAGACTCTATAGGTCTTAGATGTTTCAAAATATCTAATTAAAATTTCTTCACCATTTTTGGAATCAAACTTTCCAAAGAGTTGTAGGTGTTCAAGATAAAACATTAACAACCAAAATGATAGAAATAAAATATTTTGAGATTTCTAAAATCTTTTGACAATTCATAACGAGTTATTTCAATCAACTGTCTAATATAAATTGTACTTTTGTAAATAGTAAGCAATATTCATTACTTCAACTCAAAAGTATTTAGGAGTGAAGTTTGTATCTAACCGATGATTAGTGAATCTTGGAGTGTCAACCTATCTAATACGAAAAAATTCATAGTTATGCCTAACATGAGTTTTATAAGAAAAAATCATTTTAGCTTTTCTTGTAATATCTATTTTTCTTCTCCATGACACCATTCTATTGAGATGCTTTTGAAGTTGAAAAATTATGCTTAATATCATATTTTTGGTAAAAAGCATGAAAGATTTTATTTTGAATTCTCTTTCATAATCAATTTTGATTGAAATAATGTATCAACCATTTTGGTTTTTAAAATGTTTGTATAATTTATAAACTCCTTGAAAGACTCATGCTTCTAGGTTAATAATTTCACTTATGTTTGTGCAGTATAATTATCTATTATAACTAGACCATATCATTTACCACTGAGACACACAACTCTTATCTAATATGGTAACACAATGTTTTTATGTGTCTAATATAAATTGTACTTTTGTAAATAGTAAGCAATATTCATTGCTTCAACTCAAAAGTATTTAGGAGTGAAGTTAGTATCCAGCAGATGATTAGTGAATCTTAGAGTTTAAACCTATCTAATACGAAAATATGCATAGTAATTCCTAACATGAGATTTATAAAAAAAATCATTTTAGCTTTTCTTGTAAATATATATTTTGCTTCTCCATGACACCATTCTATTGAGGTGCTTTTGAAGTTGAAAAATTATGCTTAATATCATATTTTTGGTAAAAGCATGAAAGATTTTATTTTGAATTCTCCTCCATAATTAGCTTTGATTGAAATAATGGATCAACCATTTTGGTTTTGAAAATGTTTGTATAATTTATAAACTCCTTGAAAGACTCATCCTTGTAAGTTAAGTTTCACTTATGTTCGTCCAATATAATTATCTATTATGACTAGACTGTATTGTTTACCACTGAGACACACAACTTTTGTCAGATAGAATAAGTCCTAATATGGTAACACAATGTTTTTATGTGTGTAAATCTTGTTCATACTTTTAAAAGAAATTTTAACTTTTTTATCTTTTATACATGATTCACAAAGAAGATTGTCTTTGAATGATATGACCAACAAACTCCTTACGAGGTTATGCTTATGCAATTTTGAGATTGACATTTCTTTATATACATGATGCACAAGATCTTCTGAGATGATAACTTGTCTAATCCAATCTTGTATAAGTTACCTTGTTTTTTGAAAGCAAATAATTGTCTTATCACAACTTTGTGCTATGTATTGTTCTTTGTTAAAAACAACATTATATATAATCTCACACAACTGAGTTATGTTAAGTTGATAATGTTATTCATAGAAAGGCCAAGTTTCATACCTATTTGACCAACTCCAATTATGATATCTTTCTATTTTGCTCTAAACTTAATTGTTCCTCCTTTCTTGCCCTTTAAGTCTCGGGAGATAAACATCTATCTCTTGTCATGTGTCACGAGCATCCGTTGTCTAGGTAGCATGTCAAGTGTTTATTTACTATTGTTAAGAACATGTGCAAGAGAAATTATTTTTTATTTTGGTACCCAAATGAACTTGGGTACTTTCATGCTAGTGAGTCTATGTAGTTGCTTCTTAGGAATGCCACTAAGTGATGCAATATATAATGCATGATTTACCTTTTAATAAGGGTTTTCTTTCTTGTATCCAATTTCTATTTTAATGTGGGGTTTCCTTGACATACTTATTAGAAGATCAAGTCTTTCATCCCTTATAGCGATTTGGGAAATGACTTTCCACAATGTTGTATTTTTCACTATTCAACCTCTGTTGTTTTGTTTGCATCTATTAAGGATAAAGTCATTCCTAAACTTTTAGTTTTTGAAAACATTTCCTTTTTAATATTTTCAAAAATTTGTACTTTCATTTCCAAGATTATTTTCAAGACTCTTATTTTCTTCATACAATGTTTCATTTATGTGTTTTAGTTTCAAGTGTTCTTTAGCAAGATTGTATGATTGTTCATACTTGATTTTTAAAACCTTGAGTTCATTAGTCATATTTTTCAAATTTGTGTCAACACTTTTATAAGCTTTTAAAAGTTGATAAGTAGTAGAGAGAAGTTCTTGTAAGAAGAAAGGAGAATTCTTCTTTGTTGTCTCATTCAACTTTGTCTTTAGAGTCATCTAACTTCCTTCTATGTTGAAAGTCTTGGCAAATGATATCACCTATTTTTTGTTTTTGTTTATGAGCATTTAAGGTTAGAAATTTTCTTTTCTTCTTTTTGATGTCTCATTCTTTCAAGAACTAATCATAGAAGGTTAGCACTGATGTCGACTGAAGGTACAAGCAGACCCTAGAAGGGAGTTGAATAGATCACAAGACTCTTTTTTTTATGTGAGATCACTAGATCATCTAGCGTAGGTCGTTGATGAATAAAAATAATAGAGAAAACTTATATTGGTTCACCCGAAATACTTAATCTACATTTAATTTTCCATTAAGATTTGACAAAAGATTTCATTAATAAAAATTTGATTACAATGACAGTACACAAGTTACTTCTTGTTATTCCATCTTAATTTTCCCTTGAAAGTAAGAACTACAAGTATTCTTAACTACCAGTTTTTGAAAGGTGTAACTTTACAAAGTAAAGGATATTACAAGGTCTAATTCAGCAATAGTAGAGGACCCTTGAATGAGAATTTTGATAATAATAATAAATATAACTAAGAATTAAAGTTATTAATTATTATGTTATCATGTTAAATATATTCATATATTCAATGTTGCAATGTCTCCAATAAGATTTATCTTAAACTAAAATAAGAATGATAAAGTACTTAAGTATATACAAAAGTATCATGCATGTTTGAAATAAATATTATATACCCAAACATACCAAACATATGGGCTTTAAAAAAAGTTATTTCATATCGTACTTCCAGAAAATTTGGAAGTATAACTTCCAAAATTTAAAATAAGTACACGCCACCTAATTTAGTCCATGTGGTTATCATAATTTGTTCACATGACAAAACACATTTATCAAAGAAATTAAAATACATATAACACATAGGGTAAGCTAGCAAAATATATAAAATAACATATATGTAATACCATCAAATCATTCTTACTTCACTAAACTTCTCAAACTCAAAATTCAACCAAGGGTTCACAACCTCAAATTCATCATCATCATCATAATATACATTCAATCACAAAGGAATAAGGCTCAACAACTTTTGAAAGATAGATGTCGAGTAAGTCTATTCGAGACTAACATCTGATTTGTAATAGAAGTCTCCCAAAAGCAAAAAGTTACTAGAATACAATGATAATAATTCCTTGCACATATTTAACAAAGTATTGTGAAAAAAATGTGTATCAGGTTCTTACCACTTGATAACTTCATCAACATTATTTTATCACTGAAGTTTGGATATCACATTTATGTATTGTTTCCAATCACTATTACATAGATAACTTTCAATGACAACCTACAACAATGATTATTTTACAAGTTACATAGGATTATGTATGGTGGTAAAATTGTAATATTTTACATGTTTTCCACATTAATTGTCTTGTAACCATTGCTAAAAGTATCTTTCGAGATTAGTTGTCTATAATCGATGTTAAAAGTACCATCCAACTTCAATTGAATTCTAAATCGATGTTGAAAGGTACTTCTAACATCTGTTATAAGACAACCAATCGATATTAAAAGTAATTTATAATGTGCCTTGAAACACACAAAGGCTTTTTTCACTATTTACACTCTTATTTCTCCTTTCAAATAGATAGAGCCTTACCATTAGTGTTGATTTTGTGCCCTTCTCCTTTTAGTACCATTTGTTTGTCGTACAATAAAACTCCATTCTCCTTGCCATCGGTGCTTGATTGCTTCTTGTCCTCATATGTGTGTTTCTGTCGGCACGTATTGCCTTCTTCACAACACCAGTTCTCTTTTGCTACAATTGCCTTTGTCTTCCAGCAGGTCCTTTGTCCTTCTATTTTTGTTTGTGCGGATATGTATGTGTTTGTTTATGTGTATTTAAGACACAATACTCGTACAACTAGATCATATGTTAGTTGTTTTTCTCTATGAATATGGAAGTAAAGAGTAAATTGGTTAAATTAATTAGAAAGGTTAATTAAATTTATGTTCTAAATTATGGAGTTTTGCTCAACTCTTTGTATGAAGTTTAACTCTATGATGATGAAATATTATGTGTTGGATTTGTTTTTATGGCATTATTTTGTGTATAAACTTTTGTTTGCTTTCAGTATATTCTTATTTTAGTGGATAAATTCTTCAACCAATGGACAATTTTCTTAGGCCATTTGATATTTTAGATCTATCAATCTGTCTACTGATATCGATTAATAAAATAATGATGTAGAAATGAATTTAAAACCTTCTCTCTCACATGTTCATAACACATGTGTTATCTTCTTCATGTAAAACCCTATCTCTTTTCTTCACACACATTCTTATTCTCCTGAAATGATAATGCTTATTTTTATGGTTTTTAGGTTCCATAAGAATGAAACAGTTATGTATAGAACTTTCAAACAAAGATTGATAATATTTATTTTTTATCATATTTTTAGGCTTATTTTCATAATAAAATCAACTTTTTTCTAAGCTTGAAACCTCCTACATCCCATGTTTTTATCCTTTTTTATAAATAATTTGTATCTTGCTATAAATAATTGGTCACTTGAGTTTTTATCAAATTTTACTCTAAATTCCATTAATTTTGTCAGATAATTGAATAAGAACTATTGGATAAATAAGAGTAGGATTTGAGCCCATGAAGGAGGAGATAAAAGATAAAATTTGACACAGATGAATTGGGCCCAACACTAGTTCAGACGGACTGGGCGCCAGTTGGGCTAAGAGTTACATGGATCTAAATTGCACCAAGTATCACTTTTTGTATTTAAAGAGGTCTCTGCATTAGGGTTAGGCACTCCAGAAGACTTCATTACTCTTCACTCCATCTCGGAGTTAGGCTATGCTTGGAAGTTAGAAAAATGTAGCCTTGGTATGACAGCTAGGATTTGGAGGGTTTTCTTTTTCTCCTCTTAGTATATCCATCTTCCTCTAGTGTTAATTCTCCTCATCTTGTTGGGGTTTGATGTAATCAATTGAATTTTCATGTAATCAA
>Ga0123340_1007472_pt1 | contig 10429 bp, 5 predicted proteins | sample SirMexnodulemix_FD_89961 | JGI IMG/M metagenome (GOLD analysis project Ga0123340, IMG submission 89961) | Root nodule microbial communities of legume samples collected from Mexico - Siratro Mexico nodule mix | ecosystem: Host-associated > Plants > Roots > Nodule | place: Mexico: Nepantla...
ATAAAATTTTTATTTTAATATTAAAATATTTACATTATACTTTAATTTCTAGTTCTATTCTTAAATCAATTTTTACAATTTTTCAGGTCTGAATACGTGTATTTACCCAAAAAAAATAAAATCCAGGTAAATGATAACTTTATTTTGAAAGAAAAAAAATTCAATTTAGCTCATAAATATAATTTAGTTTACCTACAAGATATTTTCATTAAAATCTTAAAATCATGTTTTAATTATAAAGTAGTTCTACAAAACTTAATAATATAATAAAATTATAGGATCTTTTACGTATTTGAGTACTAAAATAAATATTTTGATCATTCAAATATTCATTCGACGGCGTCAGATATATTTTAAAACGAAACAATTAATTTATCCCATAATAATCAAACGAGCTTCAGACATATTTATTATATTATTCGCCACGAAACAAATATGTTGCTAAGTAATTAAAATTAAAATTAACAATATTAATCAGTGACATAAAGATACCAAAAAAATTCATGTTAATCGACGTATATATACGATATGCACTTTACGTATTCAATTGGGTGACCTAACTTCACCGCCTTTTCATTTTTGTCAAGGCTTATCTGAAAATTATAGACTTTAAGGGTCAATGGCACGTTTCATCTCACTAACTAAACAGCTATTTAAATTATTTATTATTAGTTTGACGAGTTTCAATTTTTAAAGGAGATTGCCATGTATTGAAGCAATAATTTATTCATATAATTTTAACTCTTTTAATATTTTTTAAAATATTTATGTTCTAACGATTGCGTACCTAATCACATAGTTTCATTTTTTGTTGTTTATTATAATTTTCTAGATGTTTATTTCAAAAGCACCGCATTCACTTATAATCTATCTATATATTTAACAATATATAGATAGATAGACAAGGATAAAATGTGTATCTGATATTTAAATATTTTTTTATTATTTTTGTTAGCTATTTAATTTTAAATTTTATCGTATTGTAATTGTCCGAAAAGTCTGATCGGACTAGTTAAAGTTAAACATATGATCTAAACTAAATAGATGTTACTCATTTCTCTTTTCTGGTTTAACCGATCTCAGCATAAGTTTGTAAAAACATTTATTAAAATTATGATTAATTAGTGAGAATGTTAATAAGGTAATTAGTATTATATATTATGATTAGATATTTCGAAAATTTATTATTATTTTTATAAATATAAAGACACTCAAGACTACTGTTCCTCAATTTTCACTTAAACTTAATCATAGTGTTTTCTGCATACTGAAAGTTGGTCACACGATGAAATTCACATTTCCCAAATAGAATTATCGACCTAATATTCTTATGAGGAAGATTAATATTACACTTTCGAATGTTCGTGTATTTTATTTCTCATTTTATGTTATATACACCAAATAAATTATTATTTTATTATAAATAAAAATAATTAATGAATAATAATGTCAACAAATAAACATTTATTATATATTGTGAGAAATTAATATAATAGTATTAACTGAAAGTATTATTACCAAAAAACCATGTTAACCATTGGAAAATAGAAAAAGTTACACCAGATCTGCGTTGTAATAACCGGTTCAAGAAAGTTAAAACCTCCCTATGACCACTTTCTCCCTCTCTTTCTCACCGCTTTCGTAAACCCTCTTCTCTGTTTTTCTTTGCCTCTTCCTTCTTTTCTCTCTACAAATCCCAAACAAAGTGTGTGTGTGTTTTTGTGTGAGAGAGAAGAATTTCGATTTGGATGTTGGATTGAGCAGAAGCGTGACACGATCACTGCCACGAACTGTTCCCAGATCTCTCTCTTGCAAGTTGCAACAATCGAACTCCAAAACCCTACGCAACACTCAATTGAGATTCTCATTCATGGGGCAGAGGTCTCTGATCTACGCGTTCGTGTCTCGTGGAACGGTGATTCTCGCGGAGTACACTGAATTCAGCGGAAACTTCAACTCCATCGCCTTCCAGTGCCTTCAGAAGCTCCCTGCCACTAACAACAAGTTCACCTACAACCGCGACGGCCACACCTTCAATTACCTCGTCGACAATGGCTACAGTATGTCGTTTTTCTGTGTTTTTTTTTTCTCTCAGTTTTTGTGATGACGTTCTTCGTGCTTGTTGCTTGTGCTGAATGTGGTTCTAGATCGTTTATTTTAGGATTCCGTCTGTTGGTGAGACTAGTTTGTGTAGGGGAACAGACCGAGAAACACGAGGATTATATCGGTATGTGCTGGTTTAGGAATGTGTTTTGTAGTTATTGGGGGAATGCAATGGTTATTCAGCTTAGGTATTCTTCCTGTGCGAATTTGTCAATGGTGCGCAATGCATAACGCGTTGTGGTGGTCTCAAGATAATTGAATTGGGAAGCGTTTTGGTTTTGCAGTGTCGGGCCAGAAATTGTGAATATTTGTGGATTTCCTGTTCTTGTGCCTGTTTTTGGAGGCTTGTTTTTTGAAATCACTGTTTTTCATCAGTAGTGTGATGCGTTCGAAATCCCTTGTTTAAAAGTCTTTTCTGTTATCATCCACATCCTTATGTGTTTTTACACAATTCTTTTGATGCAATGCTAGTGGACATAGTTGCAGCTAACTGATCCAAGTTCTGCACGCCATTCCTCTGTTGTGCTTGTTATCCGTAACACGATCCAGTTTCCACGCAAGAATTTTTTCTCTCTCACAGTCTCACGCGGGTCTTGTCTACGGTCTTCTTCAGTTTTACTGCTGTGGCGTCGCTCACCCTTTTGTTTTTCTTTTTTCTATGTTTTGAGTTTACTTTCAAGTTATCTAATTTCATTCCTGGGATTACATTTCTTTGGGACAACTTGCCTGCTTATTTTTAAAAAAACGTGTTTGGTTGATAACTAAAGTTCGTGGGAACCTTGTTTATATTGCTGGGAATAATTAAAATGTGTTTGGTTCATAATATATTTTCTTGGGAATGTATGTTAAAATTATCAAAATTCCCTTACTATGTAAAAGATGCCAATTTATTAATATAATGCATAAAAATAAAAATAACATAAATATCATAAGTACATTATCAATATTTTTTCGTAATAGTTATCTTTACAAATTGTTATAATTTGGTGTAAATTATCATTAAGTGTTTTTTATCAATTAACTTTTGAATCCTTGTTCTCCATTGCATATTAAAAGAGTTTATATCGGCCATTAAAAAGCCAACCAAGACATTGACATGAACACATCTTCTAGTTGTTATAATTTATAATAATAATATCTGGGTATATATTGTATTATTTTTGGTATAATATATAATATTAAAATCGATTTGGATACTTTTATACTTACTGATTATTGAGAGGTCTTATTTAATAAATCCTAACCATGCACTATGTTTATTATTTTTCACTTAATCCACTGTTGAAATAAAACCAATTAAAACTATGAAAGAAATTTGGGTAACATGCGTGCCTGGTCTAGTGAGTTTGTTAGTTTTTATTTGAACCGTATATATTAAGTAGTAACCATAATAAATGGTTAAAATTTATTAAAGAGCACCTCTACTGTTAACAACAATGAGGAGAGGATCAAAATGCATACAAAAAGGTTTAATGTATTATTAACATACATGCTATGACAAACTGGCGTAGTTCCATATGTATAGGGGTATGCAACACATGAAGCAATGAAAACAATCCCACATTGAAAAAGGTAGATTCTTAATCCCATTCTTTGGGTAATTATTTTGTAAGAAACATTTTCTACTTCGGTCTTATATAATCCTAAGGATTATTCGAAAATAAACATAGCAATATAAGTAGTTAGTATAATTCTGGAAGTAACACTCACCAAACCACAAAAATGAAAATGATAAAAAAGTCTATGATTAGTAGACTTAATATTATGCAGCAAATAGATTATGCGAGTTACATAAGTATTTGTGAACGAAAGGGCAGTGAATCGAGGGTATTTGTGAATTTTTACCAAGCAACATGAATTCCCATCCCATGGGAATCAATAACCCTTGCCTTCAAGAATAAAAATTAGTTGAACTATATTGTTTTCTTTCCCACCTCAAATCTGTTAAGATAAAATTGTTAGGGTTAAAATTGTTTGTTTTGGAGCTTAGAGCTCCATCACGATTTTGTCTTTAAAAGGTGTCTTGGTGGGTTAAGGGAGGAAGGTGTATTTAAATTGTTCTTGGCCTTGATTTCTAAGTGATGTGGGACTAGTGGGCGTACTGAAACAAGGCCCCCAATCCAGGTCTAAGGTGAATGAGTGTTCACCTTTGAAATCACTTTACCATTTCCAACGGTGTCAATGTTCCGACCTCAAATTTGTTAAAATAGCATTGTTAGGTCAATCATTGTCTCCAAGGTATTGTCTGCTTTGGAACTCAGAACTCCATTATGATTTGGTCCTTAAAACCCTCCATCAAAGGCTTTCGCCACTTCCAACTGTAGCGCAGTTTTGGTTTCCAGTAGTTTCTTCTTCCCAACCCTGCTTCTCGGCAACATGATCAACAATTTGAGACTCTCTTTCAGCACGGGTGTCCATTTCAACTTTCACCAAATCATCTTGGTTTTTAGGCGTTCTAACTCTTGCTTGGTTTCTTTCATGGGACGATTGAGCTTCTTTTCACTGAATCGGGACTCTTTGGCCTTTACTTTGCTCATGTATGCCAAGGCAGGGGCCTTGCTAAGACATTTTGTATGCCCCTACTCAGGTTGACGGCCGAATACTTACTCAATTCCACCAAGTATGCCTCCAAAATATTATGGGCTCATGGGTTGAGTGAGAAAAGGCTGTATCCCAGAGAGATGTCCTTCGCCATACCTTAACCCTCCAAGGCGTCTTTTAGGAACAAAACTGCAGTGGAGCTCTGAGTTCCAAAGTGGAAATAGTTTGAAAGCGGTGACCGACTCTAACGATACTTTCAGAACGGACTTGGGGTCAGAATAGGAATAGAATTTATCCATGAATAATTGTTTATTACCTTTTAACAAACATGGGAGTACATTTTTCCCATCTCATATTTTCGGGAACAAACAAAGAATCGTGAAATAGTGCCTCCTTAGGCTTAAACTTATTTTATTAGCTCAAGACTATAATTTATCTTAATTTTTTTTTTCAAGCATCTGTGTATATGAAGTAAAATTATTTAATTTGTATAAAAAATTCAGAATGGCACTCATCCAATTATCCATTATCTTACTATTGTCTTTTGAGGTTCAGGCCACAAATCTCTGTTATCTAAGATTGATAACTATGTTGCATTTCTGTTTTTTGTGATTCTTTTTCTGGTTTTATCAACTGATATTGCTCTGTATAGGTGAAGCTTAAAACTTTGAAGTTTGGTAGTGTTCTGAAATGTCTTACTTTTGGAATTTTGTAGCATATTGTGTTGTTGCTGATGAATCAATTGGAAGGCAAGTGCCCATGGCTTTTTTAGAGCGTGTCAAAGATGATTTTGTGTCAAAATATGGTGGTGGAAAGGCTGCCACAGCTCCTGCGAACAGCCTTAACAAGGAATTTGGGTATTTTGTTTCTGTTCTAAGTTTTAAAGTATAAGGCAGTGGGTTTATATTATTGTTTTAGCTAATGTGTTAAGGTCTTTGCCCAGGCCAAGGTTGAAGGAACATATGCAGTACTGTGTTGATCATCCTGAAGAGATCAGCAAGCTTGCGAAGGTGAAAGCTCAGGTTTCTGAAGTTAAAGGTGTCATGATGGAGAATATTGAAAAGGTACACATGAACTACTTAGTTGCACTAATTTAAGATGGTAGTAAACTGAAGAGATTGGTGGGTACGAGAGTCATTTTTGCCAATCAATAAACATTATTGTGACTGTTTAAATTCCCAGAATAAAAAAGACAACAACATTGAGTGGATCTATGTGCAAAACTGAACACGTGTCTATTTTTATGAAGTTCATGGATTGTGCTTGTGAAGCATTGTTATTTGTTCGGGTCAAGCTTAGGCATATTGGACAGTGATCTGACATAACTGTACTAGGTATTGTCTTTACTACATTTTGGGATCTGTAAGTGATTTTCAAATCTTCTTCTCCCGAAAAGGATGATGGTTTGTATATGTGACATCCAACAAGAAAGAAAATGAGTCTGTTTATATCTTCAAGTAGCTAGGTTGCATAGTTGGCAAAAAGTGACCGAGGCAGGGGAGTAGGAACAGAAATCCGAAACCAATAAGTTCTCCATTTTCATTTTTATGTTGAAACCGTTTCCCATGTTTTCTGTCTACTGTCTAGGTTTTAGAATCTGTGATGGCTTTAATAGGCTGAGCCCTGCTACAATAAAAGAAGTTTTACCAGAAAGCATTTAAAAAGCTGAATGCTGTCATGTCATAGCAAGAAGACTGATATCAGGCTCTGTTTTGATAGAGGATGAAAAGTGGTCGATGTGTTAAAAAGAAAAGAAAATGCAATCTAGTCTAATTGTTGGATTGTGTAAATGCTTATGATAAAGTGAGTTCCGGTTGTTCATATAGATGGAAAAGTTGGTTTCTATTGGGCTGTGGGGAGTTGAGTAAGGGAACTTCCCACCTACTTGTCTCCTCAGTAGTAAGCCATAAGTTCTTAACAGCTGTTCATACTTTACAGGAATCAAGGGTATTAAAGTAGGTTGAGAGTAGTTAATGTTGTCATTCAATTTACTAATAATGATCACTAGTCTTTGTTAGAGGAGCAGTGTTACTTTGAATGTTCAGTCCGTCGATCAGATCTTTGAGGTTAGCTAAATGAAATGAGGCTAATTTAATTATTTTAAAGACCAGAATTGTGAAAGGAAAATGATAGGAAGAGTGAGAAAACTAAGAGAAAATGAGGTGGGAACTTAGATATTTATGGTAACATGTAACTAGTGAGTAGCTCTGTACAAGACCTAATTAGGCAGATAACCCTGCTCTAACTTACTGTTTTTCAAGACAGACTTAGCAGAGCAGTGGCAGTAGAGATATCTATCGTAGCTGTAGAAAACTGTAGGAAAATTAGTTGACAGAAGTGCTGAGCTGTGAGCTAGATACATACAGTACCTTATGCATTAGCAGGCTAACTTACATAATAACAGGTGGTTATGGTGATCTACCTAGTTCTCTAATAATACGTAGTTAAAACTTTAGTGGCTTGTCATGGCACCAAGCTGCAGCAGTAGTTCCATTGTATCATGTTTTTGTACTGTGTGTAGTGGCAGTGATCGTGTCCTTCATGGTCACCGCACTAAGCAGGAGTGAAAAGCCTGTTTTGTGCACACATATGGTTATTCTGGCTCCGTGTTTCTCAATCTTTTTTGCATTTAGAGATTTTGAGGTTGGAAACCCTGGTTGATTCAAAGAAAATTCTGCTTTCTACCTGTTTCTAAATTCTTTCAGATACTTTTCAATTGTCAGGCAGCCAAATCTGGGCCTTTCTCTCATTTTTCCAGTCAATTCTAGCTAGCCAGTACTTCTCTGTTCAGTTCCTCTTGGTGTGTGTCTATGCTCTGTTCATTGTGTTACTTGACTAATAATTCTTCACCTATTTGACAAAAGTAGCTCTAGTTGTCTGTTTTCTTTGTTGTGTGTTATTCTAGTACTTGTGTGGCATTTATTGCTCACCATTAGCCTTGGCCTCAATGAAGTATTTTCATGTAATACTTTTTAATTTCAATTCTATCTATTTCTAGGCTTGGACAATGTTGTCCAGGCCAGCTCCTGTTGCATTTATCCATGTCTTAATTTATTTTGTTTTCTTATGTATAATATATATTATTTGCACTGTATTCATTGCCTTTGTTGTATATTTCCACCCTTCTTTCTGTAGCCATACCTTAGTTTTTGAAGTTTATTTTTCCTAATGAGTTTTGAGCATTATTGTGCATGTATAGTTCCAATTATTTGCATTGTATTAGACTATTTGCTATCTTTTGAGTATAGCGTGTTTTGGAATGGCTGCTATGATTTGAATTTTAATGATCATATTTTGGGTGACGAGTTGTCAAATCTTATTGTGGTCCCTTACTTGGGTGTTACTTTGAAATTGCAATCGTTAGCCTATTTCATTTTGCGATCAATATTTGAATTCTTTGACAATCGGAAGGGTTCTTTCTTTCTTTTACTTGGGCAGTTGGATTAATTTTAAGTTTTTTTGTCTCACATCCCATTATTACTTGTATTCTACTAATGCTTATTCACCTAGGCAGTAGAAATTTGTGCTATATCAATGGCACATAGAGGAGCGACTTTCTGGGTCTCTTCCATGTTATTACAATATTCATTATTATCTGCCTATGCCTTAAGACAAGCCAAGACAAGATTATTGCAGTTATACTTATTCATAGAAGAAAATGGCAATCAAATTTTTGTCAGGCCTTGGATCAATATATCTGATGTATGAGGACATTTGATCAAATTATATTGACATGTATAATTTAATGTAGGTTCTGGACAGGGGTGAAAAGATAGAGCTTCTGGTGGATAAGACAGAGAACCTTCATAACCAGGTGAGTATGTACTATGTGTTTATCAATTATGTATGTAGAAGTGTCAAAGTGAGCCAACCTAGCTCACACGGGTTGGCCTAAAAGTGAGTCCACTTAACCTGATTCACTTTTTGGTGAGTTAGAAAATTTGTAACTCTGGCTAGACCTACCACGTTTGGTGGGTTAAGTGGGCTAATTAACTTAAATATGTTTTGTTCTCAACTTATCTTATATATTTATTGTAGTATAATTAGAGTGGATTGACTCTACTCATCTATTTATAGTAGTATACAAGCAAAGTGTTTACGTATTTCACCAAGCATTATTATAAAGATAGTAACTTAAAATTAAAATGTCAATCTGTATTTATAATTAGGCAAACAAATAAATTAAGCATACAAACCATTCCAGCATTATTGAACTAGTCTTTAAAAGATCAAATTGTCAAATGATAAAAAGATTTCTGTCAAATGATAAAAAGATTTCAAAGTGTCAACTTATCTCCAACGGCCTCAAACATGTGAACTAGTCTTTAAAAAATCAAATTGTCAAATGATAAAAAGATTTCGAAGTGTCAACTTATCTCCAACCGTCTCAAACCTGTTTAACTCACGGGTTAAATAAACTGGGTTCAGTTTGACACACTTCTAAAAAACTGTAATTTTTTTCAATCCAACCCAGCTCAAACCTTGGTGATTGTACTGGTTCATGAGTTTGTTTGAACCCATTTTGACACCTTTATATGTATGTGAAAGGAGATTTATTTCTTTGGAGGACTAATAAATTTTTAAGCGAATGTTAACTATAGCCTATATCTAAATGCTGAAAGGAGATTCCTCAGTTTTGGTGTCTTCATTGTTTCAGACCAGCTAGTTACATCCACTTTAATTTTTAAAGAATGATTTGTATATATTACAGTTTTCACTCTTCTCTCTCCGTATGCCAAAAAATTCAAAGAAAAGTCTCGGGTCATAATTTCCATATGCTTTCATTTTTTTGTTTGGCTTGGATATGGATGTGATAGTACCAATTTATGTTTTACCATGTTGAGGAAAGATATTTTTTTTCAGGCACAGGATTTCAGGACTTCTGGGACCAGAATCCGTCGAAAAATGTGGCTACAAAACATGAAGATAAAGCTGATTGTCTTGGGAATTTTGATAGCACTGATCCTTATAATAGTCCTATCTGTGTGTCGTGGGTTCAACTGTGGGAAATAGGCGCCATTCTCCGAGGCCCTTTATCATGTTATTTCAAGCTTGAGATTATCGGAGGAAAGATCCTAATGTATGGCATGAGTTTGTATGTAATATAGATATAGATATAGATAAAGGTCATATGTTGGTCACTTTGTTCTACTTATAAATGCTTTTGAATATATAAATTGGGTTGTCAATTTGAAGTTCAATTTCCATTTTATTGAAAATCAATAATGTAAATGTGTTATTGTATCTTATTCTTTCTAATGATTCCAGCTACAGCATTTTGCACTGTCCACCTTTAGATCTATGGAACCTGTGGCCTTCCAAGGTTCCTATTTTCTTTGAAGTAAACTTTTCAGCGAGAGTCCCATGTGTAGTACCAAAGAAAGCAGAAATATATGATTATATTTCAGCATATACCAGTGAGAGTTTCAGGTTAATATTTAGGACTCTGATCTTATTTTATTTTATTGAAGACTTAAAAAATAGTTTTCACTTCTTCAAATGTCATGTTTTATCTTTAGTCATAGTAAGATTATTTTGGTTTTGGTGTTGGTCTCCGAATTATTTATACATGGTAATTATGATGATGCGGCATCTATAGGCTTATATGTCATCAAGGTTTATGACTTACTGGTGCTATAAATCTTCTTTACACTAACATTTAACACATTAATAACATTTTTCTAAACAAAGGTTGTTTTTTCAATTTATTCCAACTCTAACAGAAGACTTGGTCGTGGGTTGGCATGGCATGCCGTGGGAGGGGGCGGGTTGGCATGGCATGCCG
>Ga0123340_1007474_pt1 | contig 10428 bp, 9 predicted proteins | sample SirMexnodulemix_FD_89961 | JGI IMG/M metagenome (GOLD analysis project Ga0123340, IMG submission 89961) | Root nodule microbial communities of legume samples collected from Mexico - Siratro Mexico nodule mix | ecosystem: Host-associated > Plants > Roots > Nodule | place: Mexico: Nepantla...
AAAAAAAAAAAAAAAAAAAAAAGGTCACAAGTTTTTAAAAGATATGATGTGATAAACAAAAGAAAGATAGAAACAAGAGGTGTATCTAATTGATGGGTTTCTGTGTCATCACTCTTAAACTCACAAAATTTGTTGAAACAAAAAGTAGGAGCATTTCAATGGAACAGAACAAGAACAGAAGAGGTTAAAACCTTACTATACATGACAAAACAATAACAACCTTGTCCCAATAAAAGAATCCTAAATTTATCTCAAAGCAAAGAACATTTGATGGTGGTGGTGGTGGAAGTTAGACACTAAACATAGTATTTAGAAAAAAATGCAAAACCCTTCTGCACCTCACACAAACACTCTCCTGTCTTTCTGTATAAAGTTCAACCTCTCTTGGGCTTTCTTCTCATCCTTTCATTCATAGTCACAAATTTTGTTTTTCTTCATCTTGTCACTGACTCGTCGTCTCTTCTTCCTGGTTCTGGTGGCACGCACCCTTCGTTTTCAGATGAATGCAACTGGGTGATCGTGAATGCCACCGACTGGGTTACCGGATCCTTACAATTGAGGTTGAGAGGACGAGGCAGCTGATTCTCCTTCCTAGATTATTCGCTTTGTTAGTATTTCTCCTCCGCTTTGTAGCAACAACGTAACTGGGCCCCTTCATTTGACGCAATCGATCATTGTTCTTGAAAAAAAATATCATTTTGCTCCATTGGAAATCTCCAAGTGGAGCACCATGAAGAAGCATTTGCACCGTGGAAGAACAATTATTTTAAACCCCCCACCTTTATTGGTTACTAGGATTTCTGATGCGCTAGTTTTGCGCATTTTGTCTCGCTCCTTGTTCTTGGCCTTGGTCCTTGCCTCCTTGCCTTTGTTGGGAACAGTTCTCAAAGGTTTATATTACTCGACGAGTTTTGTTCCCAGAGCCCAGCCCGCTGCATATGGCTCTCTCGATGTGGAACTACTGGATTTGATTTTCGATGATTTCTCCGACGAGGGTCTCCTCAAAGATGATGACAAGGCACTCCTCGTCAACTCTCCCATTCCCAATGGCTTCGACAATGAGATTCATGTTCTCATGGACTCTGATTCGGAGAGAAAGAGGTTGATCGCAGACGAGTCTTACGATTTTGTGTTCACGAATGGCGCTATTGATGCCGAGTTTATTGACCGCGTTCTGAAAATCAACGGCATTGTGGCTTACCCCTTCGGGGCTAAACAGTTAAATTATGCTTTCAGAGCACAAACTAATTACAGAGTTGTTCACATTTTGCGATATGGGTTTGTTATTGTTGCGTTGAAGAAAACTGGGCCAGCCAGTAGGTTGGTAGATTCGGATTCTTCCCCTGAGAGGAATCTTTTGGCCACGGAGACAAAGGCCAAGAGCAAGGTAGTGGCATTGGAGGGTCTTGAAGATGTTCATTTGGAGCCTCCGAGAAAGGCTTGGGTTAAATCGAGAAAGTACTTGAACAATATAAAGGATCTACCTGACCTATGAGAGAGTGAAGAATAGAAATAATGGAAGAACTTTATTGGCTTTGGTGGTTCTATAACGCGCTCTGCAATTACTTGTGGCTCTCTACTATCAAGTGTTATCTGGTGTGTTTAATTTTCAGTTCTTATTGTTTGTTTCTGTCATTGTGTGTGTGAACTTGCGCCTTAGGAGAACTGCAGGTGCCATATTTTTAGGAATTTGTCGCTGAAGTTGTTAATAAGTCTTGTATATTTTTATCTTGCATCAGAGCTAAATTTGTTGCCTTTATGATCAGTCTTGGGGGCCACATTTGCTGATGCTTTCAGAGTGAGATTGAAGTTGTTCACTGTTCAACTCTCTTGAACAATTTATGGACTATAGGACTGTAATCAGAATCCAATCCAGCCAAACTTTGAATTATCAAGTCAGAAATTGACACTGGGAATCCCTGCCAGTTTATGTTTGTCGGCTATTTTTCATGTTAAAAAAGTAATCTTCCATCGTCAGGTCTCTTTTTCCAGTGCCACGGAATTCTGGTTTGAGATAGGTTAATCAAGACCTTGTGTGTACACCAGCTAAGCTTTGAGCTTCATCCACGGTGAAGTAGTTTTCTTTTTTCTACATCAATTGTAATGTAATGGATCAGCCATTCAAGAAGCAGTTGAACATGAACATGAACATGTCGTTCTTCAAAGGCAGGATTGATTTTGTTCTTGGAGTCTTTAGTGACAAACTATTCATGACAAATCTTTGTGACGGTACATAGACAGGGAGGATCTGAAATAGTATAAATAAATGTCTATAGAATAGAAATTATTTTGATTATAAATTTTAGAAATTAGAAATTTACTTTTATTTTCTTTATGAGTAAAATAGGTGTCAATAGTAGTTTTGTATCTGAATCTATTAAGTCCAATAAGTTAAGAGGTGTGAATATTGGAGCATTACGAAGTAAGGAGTATTTTGAAGCCAGTGAAGTCTATGGAAGCCTAATATGTATATCAGATAAGATAGCAAAGAGAAGTCTAACATGACAAGTGTCAAGCAAACATGGAATGAAATTGATATGGAATGAAATGAGAGATTTCTGGAGTTATTTGGAACAGAGAGAATTCTTTTTTATATGTATCTTATTTTGGATCATTGAAATAAGATTGAAATAAGTGATAACTCTATCAATAAATCAATAAGTCTCTTTCTTCTATTCTTCTTTATATTTCCTTTTTTGGGTTGAATTGTCTTTGTTCTTTCTTCTTATTTCATTCTAATTTTTGTTTTATGTGCATATTTATCTTCTTCTCTTAAAAAGTAAACTTTATATTTATATAATCTTTTAGATTAAACTCATTTTTAATAACATGAAAGGAGTTCATGTTTTTTAGTGGAGTTAGGAGAAGCTTTGATTTATTAGATTGTTTGTCTTCCAGGGTCTAAAGCTCAGTCTTCCTTGATAAAGAAGAAACTTACAATGCTCTTAGTCTCAGCAAACTTTGTTTTAGATTATGACTAGTCACTCATTCTGCATGATGTTTTATATGTGCTAGAAATCACTAAAATCTCTTATCATCTCTAAACTTACTAGTGATAACAATAAGTTTGCTGAATTTGGTGAAAGAAGTTTTAAAGATTTGTTATGTAAAAGTTTTACAGAGTGATATTTTACTTTTTTTCGAAGCTTGTCAATTTGGAAGAATGCGTATTTTACCTTTCTGGTTGTCTTGCTTTCATGCTCAATAAACAATTGAATTGATTCACAGTGATGCATGGGACTTTGTTCCTGCAATTCTCCTTTTGGTTTTAAATATTGAGTGCACTTCATTGATAATTTTATTAGATTCACATGGATTTTCCTTTAAAATAAAACAATAAACTATTTATGCTTTCACTCAGTTTAGAAACATGGTTGAGAATCAATTTAAGAAAAAAGATTTAGGTAACTTAATATAACGGTAGCTGTGAATACTAGGTAGTTCAAAGAGTTGGACATACAAATAAGAATATTACGAAGGGATCAATACCCATCACAAGAAGTGGCTGTAGTTTAGTGGTAAGAATTCCACGTTGTGGCCGTGGAGACCTGGGCTCGAATCCCAGCAGCCACACTATAAAATCTTTTTACGCTTTAAGTCTTTGAAGTAAACGACGGCGTTTTGTATGTGGCCAAAAGTCTAGGTCAACGCACACACTCTTGCCTCTTAAAGAGTTGGGGGAACTGCGTCTTCCTTACCGCGATCCAACAAACAATTTCATTCACCCACTCGCAAGGTCAGTTTCTCATTCACAATTTCTTTTGTTTAATTATTTTAATTTCTCTATTTGCTCTGTTCGCATAATAATATGACGGAGAATTCAATTTCTTTACGGTGATTATTGTAAGCAATTAATTTCATGTGTTTCTGAATTATTTAATTTTATATTTTTTTTTCTTGTCTTGCCCAGATCTAGAACGTAAGAGATATGATTGATGATGCAGCCCTGGGAGTCATTGCCAACTCTCTTGGCATCTTGATTTTCGGTTTGGTTATAGCTTATCACTTAGTCACAGCAGACCCCAAATATGAAGCCAGCTAAGATATATACTTCGAGTTTTATCTCTCATATGTATTCAGTTTTGTTTATCGAAAGCTTCTATGTATGACTTTTTGATGAAACTTGAATTTGATTGAGGCTTATTATATCGGCTGAGTCTTTAATATTTAGATTAGCTATGCGGATGGAATTGGTTAAACTAATTAATTGAGAATGTGAATTGTTGATTGACCCTTATTCGTTATTTCCCTTGGTACACCAAAATTGTAGAGAAAAATAAATCGTAATTTAATGCAACAGAACAGACATTTTACTCAAAAGCAAGTGAGAAAAATGTATTATATGGTGCTCCATTACATGGGGCTACATGGCATAGTTCACTCAATCAAAGGAGAGAAAACTAAGTAACTAGTCATCATGATGGAATTGAAAGCTTGTGCTGTGATGTGAACCTTTATTTTACTGTAGAATTGCACCTATATGCTAGTCAAGGATTGGTAATTGTGGGAGGAACTGCTGAAATGGGAGGAACTGCTGAAATGGGAGGAACTGGTGAGAAGGGTGGAAGTGTGGGAAGGAAGGGTGAAGGCAACCTATACTCTGGCCAGTCCGCTACTGGGGGGAATGGAGGAAAAATCACGCCAGCAGGAGAATTCCCCAAGTTGGGCAATGTTGCTGCCACAAGTTTTCTACTGGCTTGGACATTGCCAATGGACAAAAGTGTCAAAGCAATGAAGAAGAAAGGGAAGATAAGCACACGGAAAGAGGTCATGTCTGTAGTATATGGTTGGGATCAGTAAGTTGGAAAAAGTGAATATTAGCAGCTAGCTTGAAACTAGAAAAAGTATAAGAGGATTAGTGGTGATGAGACAGGGGCCAGCCCTTGAGCTTTTATACTGCACCTTAGAAGAAGAATGCACCTCAAGAACGGTGTTTTATGTGTAAAGTTACAGCGCGTCAACTTCGGTTTTAAATGGCATCAAATGTTGGGGGGACACTACTCTCGTACTTTGACTACGGTATGTTGAAATAGATGCAGACATGACCCACTTTTTTTAAAGGCGTTTTATCTTTCAGTGAGCGATATTTTTCTTGTGGTTAAATTGGTATGGAGAATGATATTTCCTAGGATTGTTTGCGAAATGTCTGACTTGTTTGTGGGGAGGGGAGGGACTTCTTGATCGAGAGCAAGTAGTAGTAAAAAGTTCTATATTGGATAGAATGTACAACTTGTTCAACATGCATAGTTTGTAGCATTTTCGGACTAAAGTTTGCAAGAAGTTGAATGTAAATTTGAAGAAGCATCTTTAAACTCAATGTAGTTCAGAGGATGGAGGGTTTCATGAACATAGATTTATAGTATTTTGCTTCCGTGGTGGAGATTTGATTTTCATATCTAATAATTGGAAGCCAATAGCTTAAGCCTCTGCATTTTTTTAAGAGAACTGGGGTGCTTTCTTTACTTTAATGTTTCTAAATTTTGGGTTGGATGTAGTGCAGATAGATTTATCTGTGCGGTTTTGCTTCTAGCATATTAATGAAAATTCTTTGGATTCTTCCTTATAGATGCACTTCATGCATTTTAATGATGTTCTATCTTTCATTTAGCCATTTGTTTCGGTGGTGGGAGGGGAGGGATAGTTTGAAAGTTAGAGTCTCAGGAGAAAAAAATGATGGATTTTTCTTTTTTCCAATTCTAGTGTTTTCTTCAATATTAGAAGACTTTAAAGAATATAACAAAGGTTATATCTCATAAATTGTATGAATTAAATTTTGATGTTACTTTATATCTAATCTACTTCATTATGCTCAATAAAAGGAATATATCCGTATATTATTTGTGTTTTTACTTTTCTCCATCAACTAAATAATGTGATATTTTTCTTCCTTTCTTCTCTATTCTCTTAAACCAAAACAAACTACATAAGCAAAACATCGAGAACGAACCCATGGGCTCAAGTGAAACACTCTTAAAAATAATGCAAATGTAGTTAGTTAGAGATCTAATTAGGATGTTGCAAGAGTTTAAATTAAAGGATAAGACATTAGAATTTGTATAACTGTAATCAATCGCAATCTGCAGTCTATAATACAAGAAAAAGTAGGAACAATAGCGATAACTCATACATAAATTGAAAATAAAATATAGTTTTTCACACCATATGAAGTACGAGGAAAACACCATACAACGCTCTCACATAAAAGTAATCAGGCCATATCTATAGCATGCATGCAATTTGGCACTGGTACGAAATCAAGCTCAGACGGTAGCTGCCCAGGATGAAGAAATGAAAGGTACTTCAAGGGGTGGAGGTGGAAGGTGGTGGGGAGAGGAATGGGAGGGAGGGCATAGTAGTTGGAATTGTGAACGTGGGGATTGAGGGCAATGAAGTGGCTGGCAATGGAGGAATGTTGACCTGTGGAATTGTTGGAATGTTAGGGATGTTGCTAGGAAGTGGAGGCAAAGTGGTAGGCATGGATGGCAGGGTAGGCTGTGGCAGAGATGGGATAGTGGGCAATGGGGGAACATTACCCTGAGGAAGGGTTGGAATTGAAGGCAAAGGTGGCAATGTTGGTTTAGGCAAAGAGGGAATGCCGGGCAAATTTGGTGCAGTTGTTTGCATAAGATGGCGAGCTGCTAGGCTCATGCTCATCATGCCTGAGAAGGTAAGAGCAAGAAGGAAAAGTGTGATGAATGATTTGCTGGAGGCCATGGTTGATTGGATTGCAGTAATGAAGAAGAGAAACTGCTAAATATGAAAATGGTATGTATGTTGTTTGAGACTGTATGAGAGGCTGAAGGATATGTGTGGTCTTATATAGAGCTAGAGAGACACTGGGCAAAGTCGTATGGTTTCAGTTGAACTTTGTTTGGAGAAGTGAACAGAGTCTAACCAATGTTTTTGTTAGTTCACCTTCCTCTTGTATTTGAATAAATAATAATTTTAGTATGGTTGTTGGGTAATATATTAATTATAGTTCCCAATTTGTCAAATGTAGGATGACCAACTCATACATATTTGAGGGTTGGGAAGGGGGAAATAGCCTAAGAGTTGAGTTGAGTTGGCTCATCTAACAGAGTTCATTTCAGCTGCCAGACCTCACCCTTTACACCAAATGCCTTCCCACACACTCACTTTTTAGACAATCCAAGACACGCTGCCATTTTGAGACTTTGACCAACGTGTAACAGAACTTTATTTTCGTAATTTATATAATCCTTTCCACTATTTTTCATTTTTACCACACAGAATACTGATGCAAAGTTTCAATTTAAACTTGTATCCTCTCACAGAATAAAACCAAAATACATATAACATCCTCTTATTTTAACTCTTAAAGGCCCTAACGGACTTTCACCTAACATACTTTCTGCACAAAACCTAAACCGAGATACGTATATATGGTATAAGGCAGCTTTTTTTAATGTTTTTTTTTTTTTCCAAAATAGCTTGTCTTCAAACTTCCTCTAATTAAAACATACATAAATAAGCAATATAATCAACAAACTATTATTATATTTTATAATATTACTTTTCATATCTTAAACTGTTATTATTTATTTCAAAATTTAAAAACATTAGAATATTTGAAGTTTCAAAAGTTCTTCCACTCCTCTTTTGAGTATAACAAGAGTTGTAGTTATTATTGCACATGTACAAATATATATCGTCTTAGGTTCCAAAACAAGTTTTAGAAAACTTTCACACGGAATTGCCATTATTATGCTATATTACAAGGTAGTATACAGGGCATATTTTACCCAATCATGACAGAAAACAAGCCGTAAATAAACATGAGGCTGGGGAAGGTAGTGCTTGAACTTTTATTTTACTGCACATATGCAATGCAAAATCGATATCGCTACTTATATGTATCTGCTGCGAAGCATGTATATATTGTAGTAATGGTACTAGTGAAGGATTGGTAGTGATGAGAAAGGTGGAAGAGTGCGAATGAAGGGCGAAGCATTTAACATTTAAGTGATAAAGCAATGAATAAGAGAAGTATACGGAAGGAGGCCATTTCAATAGTATACAGTTGAATCAGTAAGTAGAAAATAGTAGATATTAGCAGCTAGCTAGACTTGAACTAGCAAAAGTGTAAGAGGATTCGTGATGATGATACATGGAACTGTCCTTGAGCTTTAATAGTGCACCTCAGAACAAGAATTCACCTTAAGAACGGTGTTTTAAAATTGAATCAAATGTTGGGAGTGTGTTATGTTACTCTCTAACTCTTCAGTACTTTCTCGTATATAGAGGCAAAAGCTAACCAGTTCATGTTAATGCTGTTCTATATTTGAACTTAATGATCTTCTTTTACATGTTTAATATCAGTATACGCGCAGACAATATTTCCAAGAGCGATTATTTGCAAAAATGTTTCTTTTCTCTAATTTTGACTAGTAAAAATTGTCTGACATTGCACCCGATGTTCTTTTTTTGAGGATTACTCCCAATTTTGTTTCGTCAAATATTAAGGTTGTGATTTCACTGGAACCTCTAACTTCGGTGCAGCGCAGATAAATATTTAAGAAAGTGATTTACAAGCCTCAACAAATCCATTTATTCATGTTCTCAGAATCAACGAAAACAATATATTGCTTTCAAAGTATAGTTTGGAAGTATCATTATTGTTGTTATAACTCTTTTTGCTATATTGATTTCTTTCTTTACCTGCTGCTGCTGCTGGCTACATTAGCTATATAAGACTAACGTCAAGAATCAAGGTCTCAAGTGAAATACTGAGTGATGTAAATAAAATTAACTAGAGAGCTATGTTGGAAGATTTTTATAATTGAAAGACATCATAGTTTGTATAACTGTGGAATCAGTAACAATCTATAATATAAGAAAAAGTACAAGGAATAAGAAAAAGTTCATAATCGAAAAGACAATAATACACTGTCACTCACCCCAAACAACAAATACACTATGATAACACCGTACAGTAGTCTCACATAAACGAAGGAATCAAGCCATAGATATGTTTTGCATGCATGCAACGTATCCGAGTAATTGTTTTAAGGAGAGGAGGAGGAAGGTGGTGGGGAGAGAAATGGAATGGAGGGCATAGTAGTTGGAATGGTGGTGGGGATTGAGGGCATTGGAGGGAGGTTGAGCTGTGGAAGTGATGGAATGGTGCTGGGAAGTGGAGGCATAGTGTTGGTGAGAGATGGAAGGTTAGGCTGAGGCAGTGTTGGAAGTGAAGGCAAAGGAGGCAATGTTGGGTTAGGCAAAGAGGGAATGCCAGGAATATTTGGTTGAGTTGTTTGCATAAGATGGCGAGCTGCTAGGCTCATGCTCATGCTTGAGAAGGTCACAGCAAGAACAAAAGCTGTGATCAATGATTTGGAGGCCATAGCTGAATTACTGATTGCAAGAACAAATGAAGATGAATTGCAAAATATGAAATTGGTATGTATTTGCTTTTGAGATTGTATGAAGCAGAAGGATGGTGCTTGGCCTTATATAGGTTAAATCCTTTTTGTTAGTTCACCTTCCCGTATTTGAATAAAATATTTTATTAAAGATGCTTGACTATTATTAAGTTATATTCAACTGTGTAGGATGACAAACTCACATTTTGTTGTAACAATAGAAAAAGAGAGATAGAATTATCCAACTACAAAGTGTATCTTTGTTTATAATAATTTGACTAGTGTTTATATCTAACAAGACTTGAGAGGTGAGAATACGGGGAAAAACCCAAGAGTTTGTTCATCTAACTTAGTTAGCTTCAGCTAATTCATATGTGGCTTTGATCGCCAATCACCAAAAAATCCCGTTGACCACCATAGGACTTTATTTCAGCTAATTCATAAGTGTATATTTAACATTGTACAAAATTTCATGATTGAAATAAGATTATTTAATTCAGAACACAATTATTAAATAATTTAGAGTAATATTATGGATTGTATAATCCAGAACAAGATTAACTAATCCAAAATAAGATTACACAGTTGGAATAATTTGTCAGATAACTATTTCAGAAACTGATTTAAACAAAAAAAATAAACTCATTGGAGAAAGTTTGGCTTTTAACTTTTGTTAATTATCATTATAAACTACTAGCGGAGACAGAGGCGTTATGGCACTATGTGTTTGTATTTTTCTTATCATGCTATATGTTATTACTTATATTAATTTTAATTTTTTATGTATATATATATATATATATATTATTTTATATATTTGACACGTAATTTACAATTTAAATGAAAACAATATTGAAGATACAATATAGATTATATATTGATATGAAATAGGAAAAAACGTAAACTGTATTATAAAGTAGTAGAATACAATCATTTTTAGTGGACTAGTAATTTTTTTATACCACTTTTCTTTTTCTTTACATAAGTAACAAAATGATAGCTTTAAAATTTAAAATTTAAAATGTTAAAATGTTAAAATATAATC
>Ga0123340_1007476_pt1 | contig 10425 bp, 14 predicted proteins | sample SirMexnodulemix_FD_89961 | JGI IMG/M metagenome (GOLD analysis project Ga0123340, IMG submission 89961) | Root nodule microbial communities of legume samples collected from Mexico - Siratro Mexico nodule mix | ecosystem: Host-associated > Plants > Roots > Nodule | place: Mexico: Nepantla...
TAGTAGTGTCTCTTGGGCTACGTCCAGTTCTTTCTTGAACAAACCGTTCAAGAGTTTCCATATCATAAATATTTGCAACGAGTAGACAAACCTCTCTAGGTTATAACGAGTACACAAACCTCTCCAAGTTATCCCGTGTACACAAACCTCTCCAAGTTATACCAGTCTCAATCTTCCCCTAAGGTCAAGATCACTCAAGATTGAAAGAAACACTCTCAACAGAGAGAACAATGAAAGCTCACAAGGGTTTTCTTCACAAAGGTGAAGAATTACACAATTGTTTCACACAACCCAAAAATATAAACGTTCTCAATAGCAGATTGACAATAGACACTCAGTAGTAGATATTATAATTCTTCAATGTATTGTATGATGTTTTTCTCTTTTCGCTTCTTGTACTTCAACTTGAAATTGCTCATCTATATGTAGTTTTTTAAAAACTAGCCGTTGGGATGCTTGAACAGAGCAATCTTGACTTTCTGATGTATGGAGCTCAAACTAAAAATATTTTTCTAATTTTTACATTGCACTACACTTGATTAATTTTAAATCAAAAATAATTTAAAATAACATAGAGAAGTTATATTTGAGATATTCATCAATAATTTGACTAATTTCCATTATGAATAAATTTGAACGTTAAATCACAATATGATATAGAATCAATTAATCACATTTAAATACTTCATAACAATTTGAATAATTTCCATTATGAACAAATTTGAACATTAAAGCACAATATGATATAAAATCAATTAATCACATCAATAACCTAAAAGTAAATAGTAAAAAAAAACTTATCTCTTCATGGACCATGTGTCTGCTGCTTTAATAATAATATTAACTCCATAATGTATATAAATCATCAAATATAAATGTATACTTGAGTTTTGTTATCATCAAAACTTTATCAGGTGATTTGATCATCTCAAGGGACTTTGGACCGTCTAATATTCAACATGTTTTTTATTATCTAGAAAAATCAATTTTCTTCTTAGTCCAGCCACATTACAAATCAATAAAAGTGCTCGTGACGTTGCATGATTTAAAAAAAAAATTGGCTATTAAAATGAAAAACAAAGTTTAATTGTGTGGAATTAGTGGTACGTGAGAGAAAAAAATCTCATCATGAGACACTATAGTGCTTGAGTGAAACGCTTACTTCGGTGAGGAATAATATCTTTGGTTGCTCACTGATAATAAATTGCCATCTGTGTTGAAAGTTGTGTGCATTTTCTGTTACAATTACATTTGAGTACCATTGTTGAGATTTTATGATGTATAATTGTTCATTCATGAGAAGCATATTTGATTGATTCCTTAGGTGATTGGGAAATTTGTTCTTAATTGTTGTATAAGTGTTGAGTAATCGTTCATCTTAGCCAAGTTACCTTTGCTTGAGGACAAACAAGGTTCTAAGTTTGGGAGAATTTGATAGAGTTAAATTATATGATATATTTTGGGCTTATTTTCATAATGAAATCAATTCTTTCTAAGCTTGGAACTTGCTAAATTTCATATTTCTATAAATAATTTGTTACTTGAGTTTTTCATCAATTTGATCAAATAAATGTATAGGAAGCAATTGGGTCAGGAAGAGCAAGATCAAAATCCGTAAAGAGCAAATAAAGGCTCAACAAAGCTGAGTTAGGTACCACTGGACGAGGAACCACTAGGCTGGGTCCCACTTATGACTCGGGCTCAAGATGTTGGAAATTGTAACAAAATTCAATTATGCTCAGCACCACTTTGTTAGGCCGAACGTGAGCGTCGAAAAATAGATTCTATTTAAGAAACCTTTTGCATTAATGAAAACATTTTAGGCTGAGTTCAAGAGGGGGGTGAATTGAACTTTTAAAGATTTTTATTCAATTTTAGACCTTTGAAAATAGTTTTCACAATTTGAAAAACTTTAATGAATCTTGGTGCTAAAGATATAAGGTGCAGTAAAGAAATAAACTGATTCAAACCACAAATGAACCAATTTGTTTTACACGCAGATCCAAATTTTCAAACAGCACACACAGCAGATTCACTATCACACAACAACACCTTATGTAGATCAAGTTCACACAGTTTCAAAAGCAATATTACACTAAGAACTGAATCACACAAAATTCCAAATTTGAATGAGAGCAAAGAATAATAGAATTACAAAATACAAATTTGAAACACCTAACACAGCTCTATATTGATTTCAGTCAATATTAACAAATCTGATAAAGTTTCCTAACACCAACAATTAATACAGATTTGAGAATTATTCAGAATGCAGATTCAATTGTCCAGTTATACCAAGAATACAGAACCAGAACACAAATTTTGCAGTATTACAACAATTCAGACAGAGGTTCAATTCTTTAGAAAGTCACCGATCCAGCATCTTATATGTAATACAGAATTTAAAAAGAAACAATTTGTTAAGTAAGATTTCTTTGGCAACCACAACAGATTTATCAGAACCAACATCGAGTTCAAGTTATAAGGAACAATTCAATATCCAGTAGAGAACTTAAACCAGTTTTATCAAGATTACCAGAAATTAATTCAATCTTTCAATTAAACACAATGTGCAGTGCAAGAACAATATAGAATTGAAAGAGAAGGGTCACGAACAACATAACACAATCAATTATACTGGTTTACCCTTCCTCAAGGGCTATGTCCAGTCTCTTTTGCCCCTCAAGCAAAGAAAATTTAACTAACTTTAATCAATTGTTTACACACAAACAATTACACAATTCTTACTCCCCGTAAGAATCAAACACCCACTGAATTGAGCACCTACTCCCCGTAGTCCCCACTTAATACAGCAATCACACACAGGCTAAACCTATAGCCTACAACAATACACAGTTTCAACAGTTTCACAGATTTGCAACCAATTTACACAAATCTTAATACAGAAAGGGATCAAGCATGGTAAAGAAAAACTTCCTGATTGGCACGCAAAAAAGGCCTTTGCACAGTGTTGAAGAACTCCAATAGCACAAAATGGGTCAAACTTTACTCTTCAACAAAAAGCCTAAATTGATTTTCCTCAAGAACTCTCAATTTCACAAAAGTGTTTCTCACTGGTTTTTCTGCTATAATGATTCTCTATTTTCGTATCTGTGTTATGGCGCATTTTAGAAACCTCACTGTTTTTATAGAAGAAAAGGCGTCAATTCAATTTTTCAAAAAAATTGTTAATTCAGTTCTGCCAGGCATCGAATAACTCGATTTCATGAAAACGGGAATCGCTTTATTTGAGCCCAGTGCAGTATTTAAAAACCAGTTTAATCCAGAACTTGGCTAACTCTTTAGTTTAAAATTTTTAAACACTTTTAGACCATTGTGTTGTTGGACTTCTCCTTGACTATGCATAGGTTCTTTGCCAATCAAGCCTAAACCCACTCACACCAGACCAAGACCTAAACCACATCCAATTGCTTGCTTGCTTTGCCTTGTTGGACATATCTTCCATGGCTTCATCAAATCATTAGTCTTGTGAAAGTACTAACAATCTCCCCCTATTTGATGAAGACATTCCAGTGTGTGAGTGGTTTACAATTTGCAGCTGCATAAAAGAAACTCATGAAAATAATAGTCTGTCATAGAACTTGTAACACATAAAACCAGATCCTTTCATTCATAGTTGTTGTCAAAGCATGATAATACATGGATTCTCAATTTCAGCACAGACCAGCAATACAACATTACATCATTTGGAATGGTTAAGACAGAACTAGTTCAGCAGCAGCAGCAGGAATAAATCTTTATCAAAATGGTAAACCTAAACCTAGGTAAACCTATTCAAAATATTAGAAACCATTAACATGAACCCTAACATCAAACCAGCAAAAGTAGAATCAGCACAATAACCAGAACAAAACACACAACAGAACATTAGCAGGCCACACACACACTACATTTCTCCCCCTATGGATTCATCAAATGGGAGAAAATGCCTATGATATGCATGATTTACTCAATTGGCTCATTCCAAGCAGCCATTGTGGCCAATTTATCCAACACAACTTCGACCTGTTGCTCCAGATTCTCAAATTGAGTTATATTGATCTCTTGATTGTTCTTCTGCTCGGTAGAAATTGCGTCCAGCTTTTCCAAAATATCTTGTGCAAACTTTGTAAACTCTGAGTTATTGACAGTTTCCTCCGTAATATCATCTTCAATATCCATTGGCGTGTTGCCAGCAACTCCATCAGTAGCTCCCCCTTCAGCATTGTCTTCACCAGCATCAGCCCCAGGTGCTCCACTGTCAGCATTGTCTGGAGCACCAACACTAGCATCAATAGACTCTTCTGACTCCTCATCTTCCTCTGTTAGAAACCTCCATTGACCATTCACTTTTATCAGTCCCATTTTGTTGAAGTTGGTGGTATTCATCTCAAACGCCTATTTTACCAGTTCAATCAACTCTCCTTCGTCAGGTACTTTGAAGTACTGGATGAAGTTTGATATAAGTACCACATACGGGATTCTGTAATCCATTAGCCTCTTAGCCTTCTCCAACTGCATTTCAATCACAGATGGCCAGTTCACTTTTATCTGATTCATGATACAGTTCATCAAGATCAGATCTTCCTCATGTAGCACAGCATGATTGTGTCCCCGTGGAGTAAGAATTCACACGATAATGAATGCCAAAATCCTTGGATACAGAGCGAGACCACCAACCTGGAACCCTTTTCCAGCAGCCTGTGGGTTTCTCAAACAGCTTCTGTAGAAGGTGACTTTGTTGTATTCTTCAAGACCTTCAATAGTTCCCTTTCCCAGCTTCATTCTGTCGCACTTGAGACCAGTTATTGTCTCCCAGACTTCAGGAGTGATATCCATGATTACTCCTTTGACCCTTGACTCAAACCTGTCTCCCTTCACCTTAAGGTTGGTGAAGAAGACCTTCGTTAGGTCTGGATATATGTTGCCTGTCAGCCCGAGAAATTTCTCAAGCCTTTGAAATTCCAGCGACTCAGCAACATCCAGCAGCTCCTCTGATTTCAGTCAGTCCAGGCTCACATGCTTTGGAGTGTTGATCACTTTTTGGCTGACTATGGTCAGGTAGGAGTTGATACTAGCCTTTGTTCCTTTGCCACGAACGTTTGCAAACCATCCTTCAAGATGGCCCTGAGTGTCAATGTTCCTTCCAGCACTAGCAACTTCTTTGGTTCGCTTCCTCGGATTGCTTGGGGAGGCTATGGAAGAACTTTTGCAGATAAATGGGTTTGGAGCTTTGTGTTTTGAAGTATGCAAATGCAGAATGCTTATGCAAAATGACTATGTGCAACGTAACATTTATAGGCAAACACAACCATAGACAATCGGCACAATTAAACGACACAAATTCAAAAACCTTTGAATTAACTCTTGAACAATTTTCGATAAATGATAGCGTACCTGATACGTCAATGAGACAAGATGGTTTCATAATGGAAATTTGCAGAATATTAATCGATTCAGCTGCTGTTCATAGATATTACCTTTTAAATTTCCAATTGTATGAGGACAGGTGGCAATTTTGTGGCTCAATAAAGATACGCTAAGTGGGATTTGGAACAACGATTATGTATCTTTTGCTTATTACAGTCTGCTCTGCGGATTTGATTCTTCAAATCCTTACTCATTTATTTTGCTCAGGTTACGTGAGTTAATTGCACAAAAGACAAACCAGCAATTACGAAATTTCCACAGTGAATTCTGTTACCGTAATAAATTGATTCCGAAAACGTATAAACAGATTTGGGCGACAGTGAGCAAAAATATTATGCAGTTCTAACTTATGCAATATTTGAATAATCCAATATTCCTAATTCTGTTCTTAGGTAATTAAATTTGTCCTTAGCAAGTGGTTTAGTTAAAAAATCTGCTAATTGTTTTTCAGATTCAATGAATTTGATTTCACATATTCCATTACTCACTTGCTCTCTAATGAAATGATGCCTAATCTCAATATGCTTAGTTCTAGAATGATGCACTGGATGTTTAGTGAGATTTATGGCACTAGTGTTATCACAAAATAGGGGTACCTCTGTGACTTTAAGACCAAAGTTACTAAGTTGTTGTTTCAGCCAACAGATTTGAGCACAACAGCTCCCTATTGCAATGTACTTGGCCTCAGTAGTTGACAAAGCAACGCATGCTTGCTTCTTACTGTTCCACGAGATTAGACTTGCTCCAAGTAGATGGCATGTGCCACTTGTACTTTTTCTGTCCAATTTGCACCCAACAAAGTCTGAATATGAGTATCCTTTGAGATTAAGTGTTACTTCATTTAGATACCACAAGCCAACATTTGTGCCATTCTGTAATTGTTTGATCTGCAGTCCTAGGAAGTAATTCAACTCCCCCATCATGGACATTTCAAACTCCCCCTGCATATCTAATACAAATTCTTGACAAAGAAGTTCATTAGTTGATCCAAAAATGATATTATCGACATATACTTGAACTAAAATTATATCATTTTCAGAATTCTTAATAAAGAGAGTTTTGTCCACTTGACCTCTTTGATAATTCTTAGAGAGCAGAAAATTACTTAGTCTTTCATACCATTACCTAGGAGCTTGTTTAAGTCCATAGAGAGCCTTCTTAAGTTTGTAAACATGTCTAGGCAGTTTGTGGTCTTCAAATCCGGGTTGTTGAGTGACATATACTTCGCATTTATGAATCCATTTAAGAATGCACTCTTCACGTCCATTTGAAACAGTTTAAATCCACTAAGATAAGCATAGGCCAGCAACAGCCTCACAGCCTCAATTCTCGCAACTGGTGCATAGGTTTCATCACAGTCTATGCCTTCTTCTTGATTATATCCTTTGGCCACGAGTCTTGCTTTGTTCCTCACAATAATTCCCTGCTCATCCATTTTGTTTCTGAACACCCATTTTGTGCCTATCATATTCATTTCACTGGTCTTAGGAACCAAGCTTCACACATCATTTCTTGTAAATTGATTAAGCTCCTCTTGCATGGCACTAATCTAATTACTGTCACTCAAGGCTTCTTGAACTGACTTAGGCTCAATCTGTGACACAAACGCCATGTGTTCGCATAGTAGATTCAGTGAATTTCTGGTTGAGACGCCTTTGTGGATCTGTCCAATTACATTGTCCAAGGATAAATTTCTTAGAACTCTCCACTCTAGAGGTAAATTGATTTAACGATCGATTAAGTCAGTTTCCTTTTCTGCAGTCTTGTCTTCATCTTGTTCTACAGCAGTTCATTTAACTTTTGTATTCTTCCAGTTTCTTCATCATCTGCACTATTTTCAAGCTTATCCTGCATCTTTTGGTTAGTCTCATCAAAGGTAATATGCACAGTTTCCTCAATCAACATGCTTCTTTTGTTGTATGCTCTATATGCATGACTTTGTGATGAGTAACCTAAGAACATGCCTTCATCTGCATTTGAATCAAACTTACCTAGATTATCTTTACCATTATTCAAAATAAAGCACTTGCAGCCAAAAACTCTAAAGTGAGAAATATTTGATTTTCTTCCTTTGAAAAGCTCATAAGGGGTTTTCTTTAAAATAGGCCTTATCAAAACTCTGTTCAGCACATAGCATGCAGTGTTTATTGCATCTGCCCAAAAATATTTTGGAAGGTTTTATTCATTCAATAAAGTTCTAACAATCTCTTCCAAAGCTCTATTTTTCCTCTCCACAACCCCATTTTGCTGTGGAGTTCTTGAAGCTGAAAAATTATGCTAAATTCCAAACTTTTCAACAAACATTTCAAAGTTTTCATTTTGAAATTCTCTACCACTATCTGTTTTTATGGCAGCAATAGTGCAGTTTTTCTCATTTTGAATAATCTTTGCAAGTTTCTTAAAGGCATTGAATGCTTCATCCTTGGTTACTAAAAACAAAGTCCATGTATATCTAGAAAAGTCATCTACAACTACAAGACCATAATAATTTCCACCTATGCTCATGGTTCTGGAAGGTCCAAACAAGTCCATGTGAAGCATTTCCAAAGGTCTAGTAGTAGAAACAAACTGCATTTGTTTAAAAGAAGTTTTGGTTTGCTTTCCCTTTTGGCATGCTTCACATACTTTGTCCTTCTCAAACTTGAGTTTAGGCAAATCAATCACAAGTTCTTTAGATGCAATTCTATTGAAATGTTGCATGTGAATATGAGCAATACACCTATGCCACAACCATGTTTCATCACATTTATAATCAAGCAATTGATTTTAGAATTAATGCAAGTCAAGCATGTACACATTATTGACTCTTTTACCAACAAGGTGAGTTTCTCTTGAGTCTTTACTGGATATGAGGCAGATTTTTAATTGTTAAGCTTCCTTTGACTTTCATTCCTTTGTCACTGAGTTGACTTATGCTCAGCAGATTATGCTTTAATCCTTCAACCAAAAGCACATTTTGAATTGTTAAGCTTCCTTTGACTCCAATGTCACCACTGCCAATGATCTTTCCTTTGTTGTTGTCACCATAAGTAACATATCCTCCATGTTTTAGAGTTAAACCAGTGAGCAAGGATTCATCCCCTGTCATGTGTTTGGAGCAGCCACTGTCCAAATACCACAGCTTCTTGTTGGTTGCACCTTTGTCCTGCAAAACAAAATTATTTTATAAAAATTGGTTCCCTATTGGCTTTGGGTCCAGAACTGTTAATATTACCCTTAGGTATCCACTTCATACGACCAATTGGAACCTCATAAAGTCTAGCTCTACAACTTCTTATAGTATGACCTTTGTTTAAATAGTAGAAACAAGTTTGAAAACATGAGGTATGTTGGCTGCCAGTTTTGAAAAAACTGCTGAGTTTTTTGGTTTTCTTTTTAAACAAGGGTTTGAAACCAATTCCAGCTTTATCAAACACACAATTTTAGGAACCTAAAACAACATTTAAATTTGTCGTTCCCATGGCAAGTTTGGAAGAAGTTTTCACAAGAAATTTTACCTTAGCTTCCAGCACCTCACAGTTTTCACACTTGGCTGGTTTGCTAGACTCATTCTCATAGTCAAAAGATTGGTAAATCATATTTAAGTGTTCAAAATCAGTTTTGCCAATTTCCAGTTCTTCTTCCAATGAGCTGACTCTCTTTTCCAGCCAGTTGTTCAAACTTTTGAGTCTATTGTTTACCCCAGCCAACCTATTTGCTTCCTCATGCGTCTCATGAAATGCTTAAAGCAATGTGTTGTAATTTTTAGACATGGAAGAATTATTTGAGTCATCACTGCTTACCATTGACTCCTCTTTTCCCATTAGGCATAAATTGATTTCTTCTTCTTCCTTTAATGAGCAGCTCGTTGTTGAATCATTTTCATCCCAAGTTATGTATGCTCGTTTTCCTTTACTCCTCTTGCTGAATTTTTTCTTTTCAGCAGTCCTGTCTTTGTTATTCAAATTTGGACATTCAGCCTTGATGTGTCCCTACCTTCCACATCCAAAGCAAGTGAGGTTCGTAGAATGTAAATCAGTTTTCTTTGTGTACCTCTTAGTTTGTTGATTTTTCTCTTTTCCTCTCTTTCTTAGGAACTTGCTAAACTTCCTTGTGAGCATATTCAAAGTTTCAACGTCACTGTCACAGCTTGAATCTGCTTCACTATTTTTTGCAACTGCTGCAGTTTTGAGAGCTATGCTCCTAGCCTTCCTCTCTCCATTTTCCTACTCCTTGAGCCAGTTCATCTCAATCTCATGCTCCCTGAGTTTTCCAAATAGTGCAGTTGTGCTCAAAGTAGTAAGATCCCTTGACTCTGTAATTACAATGGCCTTGGGCTGCCAAGCTCTGTCCAGACACTTTAGCACTTTGATGTTGAGTTCCTCCTTGTCAAAAGTCTTGCCAAGTCCAATGAGGTGATTCACTATGTGTGTGAACCTTTTCTACACTTCTGCAATTGATTCTCCAACCTGCATGCGAAACAGTTCATATTCTTGAATTAACGCATGCTTCCTTGCCCTCTTGACATCACTTGTTTCTTCATGAATGAGTCACTTCTAGGACATCCCACATTTCTTTGGCTGAAGAGCACTGCGAAACCCTGAAAAACTCATCTACATTTAAGGCAGAGGTTACAATGTTCTTTGCTATGCAGTCAAACTGAGCTCTCTTGCTTTCTTCTGCACTCCACTCAGACCAAGGCTTGTCAACAGCAGTACCATCAATCATTTGCTTAGGAATAAAAGGGCCATTTATATCCCAAATACCTTTATCCAGAGATTCAATAAAAAAAGATTCTCATTCGGATTTTCTAAAATTGATAGTTAATACCACTGAACAAAGGAGGTCTATTAATAGTTTCCTTCTATTCATCTCTTACCATTTTTCTGTATTCCAAGTTTTGATATAAAAATCCTAAAAATATTTACTTAATTGAATTTTTACATAATATTTTAATTATGTATTATTTCTTAGGTCTAAATTTATTATAATAGTTTAAATTGTTATGTTACACAA
>Ga0123340_1007477_pt1 | contig 10425 bp, 5 predicted proteins | sample SirMexnodulemix_FD_89961 | JGI IMG/M metagenome (GOLD analysis project Ga0123340, IMG submission 89961) | Root nodule microbial communities of legume samples collected from Mexico - Siratro Mexico nodule mix | ecosystem: Host-associated > Plants > Roots > Nodule | place: Mexico: Nepantla...
TAATAATATTATATGATAATTAAAATTATAATTTATAATTTAAGAATAGTAAAAGTTATAAAAACAATATAGTCATGATTGACTTTAAAAATAAAATATATTAAATATATTTAGATAATATTGTTTGTTCTTATTGTATTAATTATATTTAAATTAAATATCTTATTGATGGACTCATTCAACAATCATAGTTTATTATTTAAGATTTAGTGTAAATGATAATCATTACAGCCTTTTGGGACATTACAGCCTTATTCGCCTGACCACTAACTTTGCCTGAATGGCCAATATGCATACAATTTAATTTAAGATCGACATGCTTTTTATTATTACTTAAAGTTTTTCGAAAGTTGTTACGTCTTTTCTTTTTGACCCTTCAACGTTTCATATATAAAATTCAACAAAGATAATATTTTTTTTTCTAATAAAAGTTGGCTTCACCACGAACTTTCACCGAATTAACCTTATTACTTTTTATGTATGTTAATAAATTTATTTTATATATATAACTTTTTTATAAATAAGTCATATTTACTCCTTAAATATGTAATTATTTAAAAGATGTTAATTTCGGAATCACTCGTATTAAATTTACAGATTGGAACCACATTTTCAACTATTAATGTATCACTTTCCCAGAGTCGAAAGTCATGGTGCCCCCGTAATAGATATCAAGTGTACCAAAGTGTGACCCAAAATTTGCTTCTTTACAAAATAGAAAATAGAGAGTCATGAACACACATAAAACAGAGAAGCTCTTAGAAACATCTATAACTGGACTTTACATAAATATCCCATAGATAATACTATTCTAGTTTGTCCTAGTCGCAACCACAAGAACAAAAATAGGAACACACTTTTTATATTTTTTTAAGCCCTTCCAACCAAATTTTTAAAGAAAATAGTAGTTTGACACTACTATCTTTCTATAACTTTTATTTAATACTATTTTTATTAATAAAATATTATAAATTAATAAAATAGTAATATAATTTAATGTTAAATGGATGTGAGATATAAATAGTATTGTGAAAATATCTTCACCCAATTTTGAATGGGCCCTTCCAACGCACAAAGCAAAACCAACCAAGCCTGGCCTACAATGCTTCAACTTTCGATAGCATGAGCAAAAAAACGTGAGGCCTAGGTAAACCAATTCCGAGATATATTTTCAGAGCCAATCCAGTAGTACCAGTTCACAACTAATAAATACACAAGACTTGGGTAAGTCCCAAATTAAAATCATGAAGTGTATTCTGCAACACCAAAAACCACTTTATAATACTCGATCTACCTTCCTTGCTTACTCTTAGCTTTATGTTATGAATAATAGATTAGATAATTAGTTTTTGGTTCACTTTGATCAAATTGAAAACGAAAATTATGTATGGTATATAAAAGTACTTAATACTACTCCATTTTTTCTTTAAACAATAACTAAAATGTGTGGTCCAAATTTAGTTTTTTTTTCCATTCTAATGTGCTTTGATTAAATAATCGTGATTTTAATTTTAGTCAATGGTTTAATGTCCAAATTTAAATAACCGTGGTTTTAATTTTAGTCAATGGTTTGATGTCCAAATTTAAATAACGGTGGTTTTAATTTTAGTCAATGGTTTGATGATAATTTTTAATAGTAGATTATGTTGTCGTTACATTGTTTAAAATGATTTTTTGTTTCTAATATCACATGCTTTTCAAAATCATTTTACAATAAATCACATTTTTCGACCAATATTTAGGCAATTCATAATTTTACAAAAAACAATTTAATTGTTCTCTTTTTCCCGGCAACAATTTTTTAATATTATTTAGGTCATTATGATATCATTTAACAATTTTAAGCAACAGATTGACATATTTTAGGCAACATTTCTAAAACGTGGCTTATTTTTCCATACCACATTTATAATATTTTAAAAAAGTATTATTAATTCATTAAGCTACTAGTTTATTTTGAACTTTGTTATTATAATATAAAATTATAGTAGTATTTGTTCTATATATAAAATTATTGTAATATAAAAATTAATACACCATTTTTTCTTTAAACAATAACTAAAATGTGTGGTCCAAATTCAAATAACCGTGGTTTTAATTTTAGTCAATGGTTTAATGATAATTTTTCACCAGTAGATTATGTTGTCGTTACATTGCTTAAACTTTTTTTTTTTCTATGATTACATGCTTTTTCAAAATCATTTTACAACAAATCACATTTTTCAACCAATATTTAGACAATTTATAATTTTAGACAACACGCTTTAATTGTTCTCTTTCTTAATTTTAATATTATTTAGGCCATTATGATTTCGTTTAAACAATTTTAATATTTAGGTCATTCATAATTTTAGACAACACGTTTTAATTGTTCTTGGAATTTTTTAATATTATTTAGGCCATTATGATTTCGTTTAAACAATTCTAAGCAACAGATTGAGAAATGTGGCTTATTTCTTTAGACCACATATTTTTAAAAGTATTATTGATACCTTAAGCTACTAGTTTATTTTAGATTTTTTTTTGTAATATAAAATTATAATAAATTATATAAATAACTATTTATTCAATTTCTATAAAATAACTAATTAAATAAATAAAGCTATTAAAGACAATGAAATTTGTAAAAGATTGTTAGATAAAATCTTGTTTTTGAGGTTCTTAAATTGTTTGACATTGCTCGACTGTCTTAATAGACTCTTTAGTCTTATAGTGTTTACTAAGATACGGACTATATAATAAAATTATCTATTGGTTGTTCTGTTGTGAAATGATAAGTACTTTCACATGCCATCTTCGTCAATCTTAAGCACATTTCAGGTGTGTTAATTATAGTAGTATTTACTATATGTATAAGACCTTATATCTTTAGTAGAATCTAATTGGGAGTTGTAACATTAAATTTGTATTATGGGTGATTGTTTACCAAAAGAGAAATTGTGTGAAGTTGTAATATCTGTGTAGTGAATTCTCCTATGTACATAGGTTGAAGTTCATTAATACTTTAATTAAATCACATTACTTTTCTTAATTATTTACCTATTTTCTAACACTTGCGAATTTCTTTGTTATCGTTTTTGTTTGTCTGATAGAATCTCTATGCAGTGAATTGAGAGTTATTTCCTAATAAACTAGTGTGGTGAATGAGAAATTCAATTATCATGACTTCTTCAATGTTTGAGGTTGAGAAATCCACTAGTTTGAACAACTTTAGATATTGATGATTGAAGATGTGTGCTCTTCTAGTTCAATAAGACCTCCACAAAGCATTAAAAGGTGAATCCATCATTTGGATATCTTTCTATGGGTAATCTTTCTTTGGACAAGAATTAGAGTGAGCATTTTCTTTCGAAAGTAGATTTTCTTAAATTTTGTAGTTCTACCTTAATACAAAGTTATACCAAATCATTAAAATCTTTGTAAAGTAGAAACTCAATTGTATCTCTTATCTCAAGGCTCAATTCACTCAAGAACCTATATATAGCGGTTCTATCTTCCTCCCTAATCGTAACTCTCATAATGTACAACTCCATCTTTTGTCTATACTCTTCTACACTCATATTTTTCTAATGGGGTCATTGGAGCTTATCCATAACTCCCTATTTTAGTAAGATGAGACATGTTGACACCTCATAGCACTCCTTGAGTCATTCCAATACTGGGTTGGAGGTTCATTATGGAGCCTTCTATCTCGCTCAAGGAAGGTCAACCAATACATCACATATCCTTGGAAACTCAAAGTAACTAAGAGTACTTTTCGTTCCTCACTATCTTGGTGACATGCAAATAATTGTTATACCTTCATTTCCCGATCAAGGTAGACTTTCACATCGTCTTTACCATAAAAGTGAGGAAGGTCAACCCTAACCTCTCTAGACTAAATTTCTTTCCTATGCCCTTAGGGTGGAAGGGGGTTGATAAAATTCATTAATTCTAAGGATACCCTCTTCAAACTGGGTCTCCTTTGACCTTGAACACCTCGAAGAATTACTTATACTTTTTAGTCTTTTTGTTTTTTTTTTTTCTTCTTTTTTCCTTAAGAGTCTAAGGTCTTCGTCAATAATAGTAAGTTGGGATTCTCTTTCATTTTTTTCTTTCAAAATTTCCTCTTATTTTCTCTATAGTTTAAGTGACATAAGCTCTTGTGTCAGACTTTTTGGTGAATCACTTGCCCTGTGGTGAGAAGTATTTCTAGAAATCTTAAGCTTATATTAAAAGACTTTTCATAAGAAAAAAAATAATGCTAAGTACACTAGGTAAGTTTCTAGGAAAGAAAGGTAGGCCACAATGGACACACTTAAGTATTAAGTCTTTCATAGCCAAAACCTTTTTTAGACACCCACTTCACAAATTTTCTTCTAATGAAAACTTCTTTAACACAAGAAAAGAAGTTCACTAAAATAAAATAAAACTTAAAAAGAATTAAACTTGAAAGAAATTAAACTAGATAAGTCCTAATGGTGAGGCTAGTTGGCACTTGTCGACAAACAAAAAAATGTCATGGTTTAGGGTTTAGCGTGAAAAAATGAAGAAGGAACAACTGAGAGAGGCGCTTGTCGTAACGGTAGTTGAAAAAAAATGCAACCAACACTGAACGACTCTGTTTCGTAAGCCACAGAACTAGCAGACGCCACCGCCATCGCCGCTGCAGCCTATGCCCATCCCGTCGCAATGACTTTTGATGTACCCTGCAACTGCCATGGTAATGCAACACCACATGATGTCACCTCAACATTATGTTGCCGTCACCGTAACCCTACATCGCCTACCAACAGTTGCTTGGGCCTTCGGTGGTTCTGAGTGTTATCGTTGGTGCTGGTGTGGTCAAAGGTTTCGATGGAAAAGCCTTCTTCAGGCAACACAATGGTGGTGCCAACTTCATTGCCCCTAGTTACACCATAAGTGATGGACTCAGTGCTAAGATTGTTGGCACCTTCATTCTTGTCTACACCATTTTATCCACCACTGATGCCAAGCGTAGCGTTAGAGACTCATACGTTCCTGTATGTTCCCTACTTTTACTATACATGAAAAAAAAAAAAGAGATAAATCCAAAAAACACACAAGATTTCCTCCATTAAGGTTATTCGAAATAAGCAAACTGGTCTATTAGAGGGTTATGGATTTGTGGAATTCTATTCGCATGGCACAATTGAGAAAGTTTTGCAAAATTATGCTGGGATATTGATGCCTAACACAGAGTAACCTTTTCGCTTGAATTGAACATCATTTAGCATATTAGACAAGCCCCCATATAATGTTTCTGATCTTTCTATTTTTATAGGAAATTTAGCTGTTGATGTTACAGATAGCTTGTTGCATGAAACTTAAGGATAAGAATTATAGATTTTGTTGTTGCATATTATTTTAATTGAATTTTATTCAATTCTTTTAACGAAAATATTTCAATGCCTTACCTCATTTAAGTGAAATATGCTTTATCTTGTTTCAATAGTTGATGTTTAGAAGCTTATCACTATTATGTTCAAAATAATAAATTTATTCTTCAAAAGTTTCTACAATATCTTCCTAGTTTGGTCTTCACATGGGACCGATGGGATCGATGTGCATCACACACATCTGTGTGACCTGTCAAAACTATGGAGCTCATGCCTTATTATCTCCATGACCAAGTTTACCTCAAGCTGAGCTCTCCTGAGGTCGAGTTCAAGAAGGTTGAACACCGTGTCGATCTTCACTCTTAAAAACCCAATCTTATGATTGGTACAAACGTCTAGTACAACCTCGGTCCTCACTCAGCAAAACCCAATCTCATGATTGGTACCAAGGCCGAATATCATGTCTGTCTTCACTAGCAAAACCCAATCTCATGATTGGTACAAAGGCACTCAGCAAAACCCAATATCATGATTGGTACAAAGGTCGAATAATACATCAATCTTCACTTGATAAAAATCCAATCCCATGATTGGTACAGAGGCTGAATAATACGTCGGTCTTCACTTGACAAAACCCAATCTCATGATTGGTACAAACTACAAATAATACGTCGGTCTTCACTTGACAAAATCTAATCTCATGATTGGTACAAAGGCTGAATAATACGTCGGTCTTCACTTGATAAAAACCCAATCTCCTGATTGGTACAAAGGTCGAATAATATGTCGGTATTCACTTTATAAAAGCTCAATCTCATTATTGGTACAAATGTCGAATGATACGCCGATCTTCACTTCATAAAACCCCAATCTCATGATTGGTACAAAGGTCGAATAACACGTTGGCCTTCACTTGACAAAATCAATCTCATGATTGGTATACAAAGGCCGAATAATTCGTCGGTCTTCGCTTGATAAAAACCCAATCTCATGATTGGTACAAAGGTTGAATGATACGTCGGTGTTCATTTGATAAAAACTCAATCTCATGATTGGTACAAAGGTCGAATAATACATTAGTCTTGACATTGCAAAATCCAATCTCATGATTGGTTTGAAAGTCGAACACAAGATCGACCATTACTTTCTGAAAACCCAATCTCAAGATTGGTCCAAGAGTCGAGTACCATGCCTTCAAAATTCCGTATTAATGCAAGAAAGTTGATGCGATGGGCAGTAATGAGGGAAGCCCAACTATGATGGTACAGAGGACTCGAGATTATGTCGGCCAGATATCATCCAAAAAGCTTTCGTAGCTTATCGACCACTCAAGCTTGGGGGCATGTGTACTGTGCTGTACAGAGGACCCTTCAATTGTTAGTCACCCAATTCTACAAGAGGTGGACCATTATCATTATTACAAAACTTGGAATCAGTATCACCCCTCTGATAGTAGCGCCTCTAACAGAAAGCAACTTTTTGTGTTTTCTACACCTTCCCTCTGACAAAAGGTGGAAAGGGTATGTTGAGTGTACTTTACACCTTCCCTCTGATAAAAAAGTAAATATTCATGATTACAAAAATACCACTGTAAATAAGAAAGAACAAAGGAGAAAAATGTATGTTTTATCCAATCCAATCTACACTACACCTCTGGTAACAAAGAACTGACCAAACACTGGAGACTGGAGACCGATGAATGAGCTGTTGGAGTTGATATTTGGAAAGTATTGTTATTAGCCTCAAGGTCCCGTAAGAACAAAGCTAAACCTGTGTTAGGCCCAAGTTTTCTATGTAGGGATTTAATTACTCTCGAGTCTGATTTGTGTCGGAAATAGGTTTACTATGCTGGGCGCAATTCCTTCTTCTCTCAACCCAATATTTTTTTATTCGGAATAATGAGAATTTAGAATAAAAATTGCCTAAAATTTATAATTAAACATATTTTACATTTAAGAAAAATTAATTTTGTCATAAAAGATAATTTAAAAATATCATATAAATCAACTCTATCACAACTCATGAAATAAGATACGAAAGGATTTTATGTTACTCATTCCTATTCACATAATTCAAAGACAATTACATGTTTTAACCACAGGAAATATCATCTTTTATCTAAATTTAGATTATTATCAATGTGTTTATATTGATTTGAAGGTGAAAGAATCTTATGTCAATAGACTTTTATTCAATACCTGATGTTAGTCATAAAAAGTAATTTCCAAAGAACTTATACCTCTGCAAAGAAAGCTTTTCCTTTAGTAGCATTTTGTCTCATAACTTTCCACATTTTGTCTCATAACTTTCCACATTTTGATAAGATCATGATCGAATAAATTTTTGAAAGCTCGTATGTAAAAGTTATTTTAGTTTATAAAATAAATTTGTATGAAAATGTTCTTAAGAAAAAATTTTAAGAGACTACCTTCCACCGACACTCCTTAACATCAGGACTGACCCAATCTGGAATGATAATTTTTTTTTGACTTCTAAATTAGCGTAATCCAGAGTCCCTCCACTACACCTCTAGCTTATGGACTGGCTCAATCCAGAATGTTATTCTTATGATTTTCGGATAGATCCAATCTAGATTGCTTCCATCCCATCTCGTGACTTTTAAATTGGTCTAATCCATAATGATACATTCTTTTTTATTTTTGACTTTCGGATTGGCCCAATCCGAAATATATTACTGCTTTGCTTTTTTTGCTTTTTTTTTTCTTTTTTTTTATTGATCAAATCAGGAACTAACAATAACTTTCGAATTCAAAAACGAGGTTTCAATCCGAAATACAAAATGACCCCTCAACCATTTTCTTTCATTTTCATGAAACCTATTTCAATCTTTTTACAAAAATTATTTTTGAACATTTCATAAAGTGTACAGGAAGAATGAGTCTAAAAATTGTACTCATGTTAATTTCTTATATTCTTCAAACTTTATTACGGGTTATTTTTGTAGAGACACAATTACAAAAATTAAAGTTCCTTGTCATTATGCTTCGGGACATGTCTGAGAGAATATCAATGTTACAAATGTGTACGTGTATATCAAATCCTATTTACAGAGTTACAATGTACGAGTTAATAATTTTTTAAAATAAAAGAGAAAATGTTACAAATGTGTATCTTCTAACGTGTATATCAAATCCTATTTACAGAGTTACAATGCACGAGCTAATAATTTTTTTAAATAAACTAATTCTTGCTCAGCACTAATTTTCACTCTAACTGTTCTCCATATATAATACGTTTCTTGTCTTTTTGTAATCTCCATGTAGTTGCTCCTCAAAATGCTTTTTTTTTTTTTTTGTTTCAACTTCCTCTTCAAATTCCTTGTGTCGGAATTATTTCTTCCATAACAATTTATTGAAATCTTTGTGGCTGGGATCGATTTTTCGTTATCGAGACGATCTACTTCAATTAAAGTTTCAGAAAAAATAATTTCTCAAATCATAAGAAATAAGACGACCTATCTTTAGTTTTATTAAATAATTCATATGAGATGTCTTGAGACATTCTTATGTTTTTAATTATACAAAAAATTGTTGATAAAACTTTACAAACTTTCTCTTGATAAAAATATGAAATTCTATGCTAACCCATGTATCCCCATTGTTTAGTTGTTATTTTAATTTTTTAAATAATAATATATGCTCTCCTTCAACTAACATCCTTTCCATAAATAGGCCATGACTAGTTGCATGTTAACATAATATAACTGCTTCTACACGTTCAAGGAATATATATGATTACGTGTTTGTTTAAAAAAATATAATTGTTTTTGCATATTATAGTTGAATAATAGTCTTTTGTTTTATATTTATATTATACATTAGTCTTTCTAATTTTGTTATTTTTTTAACTATATTTTCTTAGAACTATCTCTTCTATATATGTTTTTTTTTTCCATATTTTTATTTAATCAAAACATTTCAAAATTTATTATAAATGTCATGATTTTTTAGCAACTTCTTGAAATATAGTGATTCAAATTAATTTATTAATAATTTAAATATTTCAACTATAATGAAAATTTCATTAAATTTAAGTTTACCAACACTAATCTCTTAAGTTATCTCAATTTTTTTTCAAATACTTTGTTCTTTCAATGCTTTAGTATGCCATTTTTTAAAAATTATCAAATTAATTTTGCATGAAAAAAATTATATAACAAATACTGGAAAACCATTCCAATATATACGAAAACTTGAAAGAATTACTAGTGAACCAAACCCAGATGCAGAACACACGGATTGCTTGACCTATTGAATATTCGCAGATGGATTTTTTTTCCCTCTCTTTCTTCTTTTTTATATGTAATGTGTGTTGAATTTGGTTGTTTAGCCTGTAAGTAATGAAAAAGTGTTTCAGTCTTTCAAATAAAAAATTGCACTAACATCAAAAGGAAGAGTCTATCCTCATTGTCATTTCCCTTTCATTATTTGATAAGGAAAACTAGAAAGAAAGTGTTTTATGTTAATACAAATATTAGTTAAACCAAGTCATCTATCACATTAAAGTAACTTTATGTCATATGTCAGTTTCTTATCCATCTCGTAATCATCCACTAAGGAAAAAAAGGACAACAATATTTTTATTAAAATTAATATCAATGCACTACTATCTCATTTGTATGAACGAAATTGAAATTGAATTTTTTTAAATATGATGATCCCTTTGCTTTATATTTTTCAATCCCATTGGATTAGAGAATTATTTTTCTTATTATTTCAATTGTTATTGATCCAACAAGTTTTAACACGCATAATGAATATTGAACGTGATTCTCTTAGCGAAATAAGGTAATACTTTGTATGAATGTTATGATGACACAAATTTTTTCACATGAACATGAATAAGATAAAGTTCAAATTTTCTAATTAAAAAAAGGACACATTTATACATTTTATTATTACGATACATTTATACCCAAATCGTATCAAGTTTTTGTTCTAAGAGGTTTGAATGTCTTAAATAAGATTTGGGTTTGAATCGTTTAGATGAAAAAAAAAAAGAAAAATTATCAGTAAAATGAGTTTACTAGATTAATTAATCATTTATAACATATTATATATATATA
>Ga0123340_1007481_pt1 | contig 10424 bp, 9 predicted proteins | sample SirMexnodulemix_FD_89961 | JGI IMG/M metagenome (GOLD analysis project Ga0123340, IMG submission 89961) | Root nodule microbial communities of legume samples collected from Mexico - Siratro Mexico nodule mix | ecosystem: Host-associated > Plants > Roots > Nodule | place: Mexico: Nepantla...
ATAATTAACTTCTCATTTTTCTAAAAGATACAACTTCATTCTTAACATTTTAAAAAGGAGTTAAATTAATTAATTATAACTAATTATTTTAATCATTTAAAATATGTTATGATCATAAATTAAAACGACAAACTTTTAAATTATAAGTACTTTTTTAAATTGAAGAAATATATATTATATAATGAAAAATTTTAAATATTTTAAAAGGAATATCACAGAGAATCCAACTTCTTACTGAAATAACTTCTCACTGAAATAATGTTACTCAATTTTCTTTTAATTAGGACCTAAGCTAATGATTTGTAGTTGGAACATATCAATTTTCTTTCTTACAGAAGTCTAGTTGTTTAAGGAATAGAAGCCTCTATCAATTTTCTCTTTCAGAGAGTTCGGTCACTCATGGTATATTGCTTTGTTGCTCAAGCTTAATTGTCTAGACCATTGAGCGAAGAATAATCGATATGAATTCTCTCTTTTAAAAAAATATTACTTAAGCTAGAGTTTTTTGTTCGAATGATACTCCTCTTAGTTGAATATCTATAATGATGATTTTGAATTGTGTAAAATGGATTGTTTCGTATACGAGACTATTTGGAGACATTATGTCGAGTTTGTATAACTTTAATAAGATAAATGAACTAAAATGGTTTAGGAAAATAATAATGATATAAATATTTTATAATATTGAGATAAGTTTGAAATATGAATGAGATAAGTCTGAGACAAGTAGGACAAGTGGTAAAGTTACCATTGCTTGAGGTATGTTCAATTATTTGGGAGAGAAATAACTAAGATGATAATTCAACTTCGCTATTGTAGTTGAAGTATATAAACCCATTAATTGAAGGAGATGTATGACTCATTGATTGTTAAAATTGTCTAAAATCACATAGATTAAAATATTAAACGGTGAGAAATTTAATGAAATTCTTGCATCAGAGTTTGTGAAGTGAATGCAATGGGTTACTCAGACTATATTAAACTACCATTGAAGAGTTAGTAAGATTTAATATGGGTACTGAATTATTCTTTTGAACTTGCTCAATATGTTTGTTGTAGAAGATGTTTGATGGAAAAATATCAAACCACACCATTCATAAAATAAAAGAGGTTGAAGATCTAAAGCATTAACCAGATGCTTAAGAGGAGAAAGGGACTAATTAGGTCTGATTGGGCTTCCAATAATCCTTTTGGGCCTAAAATCATCTTTGGAAAGGTCAACTCCAAAGAACATAGAACACAAAGCAGAGTGCTTCTTCCTGAACCTCCAAGTGGTTCTTGGGGCACCTCCAAAACTTAAAAAACGGACAAAAATACCCTTCACTTTATATTGTGCAGACCATTTTACCCTTATACCCTAATTATTAAAACTTCTTCTCCTTCCACCATCTCTGTAACTCTTCACTGCGGCGCGCCTCCCTTCATTCCGAGCAGCCATTGGAGTGTCTATTTCAATCTGAAATCCACGATTAACACTGCATTTTACAATCATTTGAGGTAGGTATCATCTATTATAAGATTTGTAGTGTATTTGGGGAGATTTCGTGGGATTTGCGATTTGGGGGTGGATTATTTTGAAACTGTTTTTGTTACGGAACCACGCATTCCGCAACTTGTTTACGGATCCATATACAAGTTGCGGAATGAGTGGTTCTGCAATACGTTCAGACACCTCCCCATGAGTTGCGGAACCACGCATTCCGCAACTTGTATACGGATCCGTAATAAAATATGTTATTCCTTACAACATGATAATAAATTTCTTCCTTCTTTAGTTCTTGGATTATTGATAGTGGTGTTACTGACCACATTTGTTCATCATTGAGTCATTTCACTTCATATCATCAAATTAATCCTATCAGTGTCGAATTACCAAATGGAAATCAAGTCATTGTTAATTATTCTGGAAGTGTTTTTCAATTAAAATCATGCCACAGATAATGTTCTGTATATATCTAATTTCACTTTTAATCTTCTTTTAGTAGCAAAATTGATTGATAAGTTGTCAAATTCAAGATAAAAACTCTTTGAAGATTATTGGTTCAACTGAGATGTAAGATAGACCTTATATACTCAGGGTCCATTCTTATCAAAACCTTCAAATCAAACCTGTCAAATCTTCGCATATCACCAATACTGTCAATTTTAGTACTAGTGATCTCGAAAACTTTTAGCATTTTTGGTTAGGATATGTTTCAAACAAATCAATTGATGTTATCAAAAATAAATTTCCTTTTGTTAAATATAACAAAGACTTCCCTTTCCTCTTAGTACATCTAAATCTAAAAAAATGTTTTGATTTGATTCATGTTGATCTATGGGGACCATACTCAATACCTTCAATTCACGGTCATAAATATTTCTTGACCATAGTTTATGATTAATCGAGGTGCACATAAATTCTTCTTTTTAAACAAAAAGTTTGAAGTTGTCAAGATTTTGGAAAATTTTGTCACTTTTGTTCAAACACAATTTGAGACAACAATAAAAATAATAAGAAGTGATAATGGGACTAAGTTTTTTATGACTAATTTCTTTTCCAACAAAGGAATAGTACATCAAACGTCATGTGTTCATACTCCGCAATATAGTTGAAAGGAAACATGGTAATATTTTAAATGTAGCAAGAGCTCTCAACACAATCTTATTTATCCAAAATTTATTGGTCATATTCTGTGATACATGCTTCCACACCTGTTTTAAATTATTTTTCTCCTCATGAGATACTTTACAAAACTACAGCAAATTTTAATCAATTAAAGGTTTTTGGTCTTTATGCTATTTTGGAACTTTGCCAACAAATAGAAAAATTTTGATCCAAGGACATCAAGATGTGTTTTTATAAATTTTAAGAGAGGAACAAAATGATATGTTTTGTTGAATATTCAATCTAGAGAAATTTTTGTGTCTAAGGATGTTGTATTTTGTGAACATATTTTTCCATATCAAAAGGTTGAGGATACTAGCAATAAAACTGACAGTCCTATAACATTTTTCATCAAAATCTTTTTACCGAAGGCCAACCTATTTGGAGTCAACCATCACAAGCCATTTTTGTACCCATTGCCCCTTGTGATAATGTAGAAAACAATAGTAATAATGACCATGAATCAGACATTGAGGTTTCAGAAGAAATTTGCTCCCATAATGACCAAAACCTTAATGAAACTCATGAAATAATACAGTCAATTCGAACGAGTACCCAAACAAAAAAATCACTTGAATATCTAAAGGATTATCATTGTAATCTCAATGTTTCCAATACATCTTCAAAAGCTAATTATCCTTTGAATTCAATTTTGTCTTATAATAAATTATCACCTTCTTTCACATCTTTTGTTATGTCTATTTCTTCACATGTTGAGTCAAACACTTATTTTGAACTTGTGAAAAATGACTATTGGAGAGAGGGTATACAGTGTAAGATATCTGTTTTGGAGTCAAATCAAACATGGGAGATTATACTTCTGCCTAAGGACAAAACTGTCATAGGTTGCGAATGGGTATTCAAAATAAAGTATAAGGCTGATGGAATTATTGAAAGGTATAAAGCAAGGTTAGTGGCAAAGGGATACACACAAACGGAGGACATTGATTACCTTGAAACTTTCTCTCCAGTAGCAAAAATGACCACTATAAGGTTGTTTTTTTCTCTAGCTTCTTTTTATAATTGGAAATTGAAACAGTTAGATATAGATAATGCCTTCTTGCATGAAGAGTTGAAAGAAGATGTATACATGAATGCTCCTCCTAGTTTGACTTCTATTCAACTAGGACAAGTTTGTAAATTAAAAAATCCTTTATATGGCCTGAAGCAAGCTATTAGGGAGTGGTTTGCTAAATTATCAACTTTTTTTATTTCTGTGGGATATACTTAATCTATGAATGATCATTCCTTATTCATTAATTCTTTTGAAATATCTTTTACAACAATATTGGTGTATGTGGATGAAATAATCTTGCCAAGAAATTAAAAAGAAGAGATTGATCGAATCAAACAAACTTTGAATAAAACATTCAAGATCAATGATCTTGGAGATTTAAAATATTTTCTTGGTCTTTGTAGTAGCAAGAAGTAAGAAAATGATAATGATGAATCAAAGAAAATATCCACTGGAATTGTTAAAAGATGTAGGTCTTTTAGCCTGCAAACATGCAATCACTCATATGGATAATCTTGTTAAATTATCTTTTACTGGAAGTTTTCCTTTCATAGATGTTCATGCTTATAGAAGGTTGATTGGAGGACTTATGTATCTCACTAATACCCGACCTGACATAACATTTTCTGTTCAACAACTTTCTTAGTTTTTTGATAAGCCTACAATTGCTCACTATAATGCAACAATTAGAATTCTCATATATATTAAAGGAGCTCCAAGTCTTGCCTTATTTTTCCCTTCTAGCAGTTTTGTCCATCTAAAAGCCTTTTGTGATAGTGATTGGGGAACATGCAATGATTCAAGACAATCAATAACTGGTTTTAGTGTGTATCTTGGAAATTTCCTTATATCTTGAAAATCAAAGAAACAAGGAATAATATCAAAGAGTTCTTGTGAAACTGAATATAGGGCAATGATCACTGTTACATGTGAAATTCAATGGCTAGTCTATCTTTTTCAAGATTTCAAAGATCCTTTTGAGCAACCATCTCTATCATATTTTGACAATGACTTAGCAAGATACATTGTAGCAAACCCAGTATTTCATGAGCATACGAAACATATAGAAATAGATTGTCACATTGTTAGAGAAAAATTAAAAAAAAAAATCTACTATTTGCTTCCCATGTCTACCATAGAGCAACTAGCAGACATTTATACCAAAGTCTTAAGTTCTCAATCTTTCAAGAACATTTGTTCCAAGCTGGGTCTCATCAATATTTACTCCCCAACCTGGGGGTTCAGAAGATATGAATACAATACTTCTAAAAAGAAAACTAATATTAATTATGTGATTTTATATTTATAACATTTATGATAGAACCAAATTATCATCTATTCTGTTTATTATTACAATCAATTTTGTTTATATTTATTTTTATGACATTATCATATTATAATACTTTTATTTATTTTCTTTATTGAGCTATACCCATAATGGGTATATTATTTGTATATATTCAATTCTTTATTTTTTATCAATATAGAAAAATATAAAGAATGTTTTCATTCTTATATATTTTGTTCATTTCTTCATTTTATAATATGATATTTATTTATAATGATTGTATGGATTGTTTATGCAATTTATTTGATAATAAAAATCGCAATTGGATGTTATAAAACTATATTTGATAATAAATTAAATCTTTCAATAAATCGGTCGGTAAATTAATCATAAATTTTTTTCGGTAAAATTCATCGATAATGACATTTTATCGATGAAAAAAATTCCATTAATAGTTTTTCGTCGGTAATAAGTAGTGGGATAGTTGTTTTTCCTAATTTTGTTGTAGTTACTTTATCTCCAGGGTTTTACATTATTTTCTACATTTGGTATCAGAGTTCCACCACGCGGCGTGAGTAACCTACAAGTGTTTGAGAGAAAAAGAGTACAAGTGAGTAAGTAAAACAAGAGTCTTTGAGAGGAAAAACACTATAATAAGAGGAGTATTGGAGCCACTATTCTTCGTCTCTCCATTGCATCCTTCACCCAATCCTAATTCAAGTTAGGGTTTCTGAACAAGTGACATGGTGAGTTGTACTTAGCCTTTTTTATTTTTAATTTGGTATAGTTTGACTAAACAGGGAGAATGAACGGTATTGGAATGATGAATGAATATTGAAAGTTCTTGTGGTTTTGAATAAGGCCTTAACCGAATTTCTTCTTTCAATTTTGAGTGCCGAATTGAATAAAAAAATATTAAAACAAGAGAAGAATGAATTGGAAAGGTGTCGTGGCAGATTTGTAATTGGTAGAGTGAATGAACTTAAGGCATTGAGTGGAATTTGGGATGAGAAACAGAAAAGCGAGGCATGTATGTATTGATTGGGTTAGATTAGTAAGGAAGGTGATTAAATTGGAAATCCATGGAAAAAAGGATAGTTGAATTGGCTCGTTAAAAGAGAAAGAGGGAATGATTAGAAATAAATGTGAGTGTCGTGTGTTTTTTTGTTGTGGGCTTAGCCAATTTTTTTTTCTTTCTTTTCTTCATTCATTTGTTATCATGTCTCTTCCTTATTGCCAAGACTTTTAGAATGAACTTTTTTAAGTTACTAGTGAGCCTAAGAGTATAGTGCAAGATTATAAATATTCATAGGATGAGATTTTTTTATCTCTTTGGATTTGGCGTTAATTACCTAATGAGTAGAGAGTGAATGAGTGGAACTAAAGTAACATGGTTGGGACTAGTTTTGCCTTTTTTTTTCACACCTGATGCATATGTGCCTATTTTATATTTTTTTCCTCTTTGCAATATACATGGTTTCCCTTTTTTTTGTATGAATTTTATTTTTTCTAAAAAGAAAAAAAAATACTTTTCTCGAAACATGTATTAAAATAAAACAATAATAAAAATACTTTTCTCGTGCCCTATTAAAAAAAATCATTAAATCTCTAAACGGTCGTATGCATCATGCAAAATTCTTTTTCTAATAATTCGATTAAATATTCAAATGACCGCACACGTCATGTGGTATTTAATTCAAAAAAGTTTTGTTTTGTTTAGATATTCAAAGGACCAGACAACGATATCTAATACGGAAATTCTCTCTCTTAAAAAAAACTATATCAAAATTCTTAAAAAAATAATAAAAATATAAAGTTTCAAACAAATAAAATATATCAAAAATTTCCAAAAATATCTAATTTCTCAAAAGTAATATAAAAATACAAAATACCAAAAATTCTCAAAAATATCAAATTTCCCAAAACAATTTAACTTTGTTTTTGAATTACGTACGCCCTGATTTTCCATCACGAATAGAAATATATAGGAGCAAGGTCAATCCTTGTTAAGCCCTTTTATTTAAAAATCATTATTTTGTTCACACTTGTATTTTTCTTATTATTTTGGGAAAAATAAACATTTCATAAAACCACGCTCGTTTTACTCATTCTATTAAAGGTACCGTCTTACGATGGGCGTTGTGAGGGTGTTAATACCTTCCTCACATATAACCGAATCTCGTACCTAGATTCGGTTTTGCAGACTTTATCCAATTTTTGTTTTTTCTATAGTTTTCTATAATAAATTGTGGTGGTGACTCATTTTTTCTAAATTTCAAAACTTTTTAATTTCTCCTTTTCAGATCGCCTTCCCGCCTTCGCGATCCATGGTCGTGACTAAGAGGAAAACAAAATTTTCAAAGAGGAAGAGCCAGCTCTGTGAGGGAACGAGGAAGAGCTAAGATGTTTATGAACTGAGATGCAATTATACATTTGTGGTGTAATAAAAAAGGACATTATCAATTTGAATGTCCAAATCTTGACAAGGAAACAAACTTTGTTGAGTTTGATAAGGAAGAGGAGATACTACTAATGGCACATGCTGAAGTTCAACGAGTGAGGAAAACAGGATATAGTTCCCTGATTCTAATTGTTTGAATGACGTGACAGGGAATAAGAATTGGTTCATTGAATTGGATAAAAGCATCAGACATACAGCTCGGTTGAGAAACAACAAAGTCACGTGGGTTTGTGGAAAAGAACGTGTTAGATTTGAAGTGGAAGGAAACACTCAAAATGTGAGTGATGTTTATTTTTTGCCAAATTTAACCAACAATCTATTAAGCATGGGTCATAATAAAAGAAAAACAATCTATCAAGAAAAATAGTTAGTTATCATAATAAAAGAAGGTACTTGCAGAATTGTCATCCTCGGGGAGGGAAAATTATAGACACCAAGATAATTGTGAATCGAATGTTTGTGCTTCATGCAATGGTGAAATCACTTCCAAGGAAATGCCTGAAGGTCGAGGAGGAGAATTTGGAGGATTTATGGCATAGAAGGTATGAGCATATAAATCATCACTTCATCGCTACCATGCAGAAGAAACAAATGGTGAAGGGATTACCAAAATTAAAGGAAGTTGCTGGAGTTTGTGAGGTGTGTAACATTGGAAAGCAACATCGCGATAACATACCCAAGAAAAGTCATTGGAAAGCATAAAAAAAGCTTGAGCTGTGCATAGCGATATGTGTGGTCCTATTTCCCCAATCTCAAATAGTGGTAAAGAGATACCTACTAGTGTTTGTAGATGACTACTCTCGCAAAACATGGATTTATTTTCTTGCAGAAAAAGGTGAAACATTTGAAATGTTCAAATGCTTCTAGAATTTAGTTGAGAAAGAAACACAACAAACAGTTCAATGCTTACGAACAGATAGGGGATGAGAATTCACTTCAAACCAATTTAATCAATTCAGTATTGAGCATGGCATCAAAAGACAACTAACAGTCGCCTTCTCACCATATCAAAACAAAGTAGCCGAACGCAGCAACATAACAATTATGAATATGGTGCGATGCTTACTCACTAAGAAAGGAATGCCAAAGACTTGGTGGGCTAAAGCAACAAAGTGGACCATCCATGTGATCAACAGAAGTCTTACCAAGGCCATAAACGAGATGGTACCAAAAGAAAGATTTAGTAGATGAAAACCTATGGTTGATTATTTTAGGGTGTTTGGATCCATTTCTTACGTTCATATACCTGAGTAGAAAAGAACCAAACTAGATGATAGATGTCACAAATGTGTTTTACTTGGACTTAGTGAGGAATCCAAATCCTATCGGTTGTATGATCTAGTGCTAAAGAAAATCATAGTAAGCAGAGACGTCATATTTGAAAAAGGAGAAAAATGGAATTGGAATTTGAATCCAGAAGATGCAATATAAAATGACCGTGATTGGTGTGATGATGAAATTGATATAGAGGATTCAGATGAAAAATCAGATACAAAAATAGAAGTGGTATTTGAAGAATGATCGAGAAGAGAAAAGAGAGCACCTGGTTGGTTGCAGGATAGTGAAAGTGGTGAGGGTTACTCTAAAGAAGAACAAGAGGCAACTATGGTGTTGTTCAATCAAATGATTATCCTTCAACTTATAATGACATTGCATGTGAAGCAAAATGGATAGAAGCAATGAAAAATGAGATATATGCCATTGAGAGAAACAAGACTTGGGAATTAATGCCTTTGCCAGCACATGCCAAAAACATTGGAGTCAAATGGATTTACAAAACCAAATTGAATGAAAGAAGGCCAGGTTGACAAATACAAAGCTTGTCCAGTTGCAAAGGGCTATACACAAACTGAAGAAAATATCAATACAACTTTATACAAGCAATTGGTAGGGAGTCTAATGTATTTAACAGTTACACGCCTAGATATGATGTATGTTGTGTGCTTGATTTCATGATACATGGCTAATCCAAAAGGGAGACATATGCAAATTACAAAAAGAGCTCTAAGGTATTAAAAAGGTATGTTGAATTTTGGTTTGATGTATAGAAGAGAGAAAAGTTCAAAATTGTTGGCATATACTGATAGTGATTATGAAAAAGATGTGGATGATAGGAACAATACTTCAGGGTATGTCTTTTTCCTCAATGATGCAGCAGTATGTTGGAGTTCAAAGAAACAAGAAATAGTCACATTGTCTTCTACGAAAATTGAATATGTGGCAACAACCTTATTTACTTGCCATTGTGTTTGGGTGAAAGGAGTTTTAAACATATTGGAGTTAAGAACTGTGAGTGCATTGATATTTTTTGTTGCAATGGTTTATCAATCAAGTTCTCTAAGAATCCTGTGATGCATTGATGAACTAAACATATTGATGTTAGGTATCATTATTTATATGATCTTTCAAGAGCAGTGAAGTTAATTTTGAGTGCAACACACGAACAAGTTAAAGACAAACCAATAAAGTTGGATTAGTTTGTGAAGCTTCAAAAGTTACTAGGAATATAACCAATGATGATTAAACTGAATGTTGTATGGGCATTTCAGTTTAAGGGAAGAAAATTGTTAAAATTAAATATTAGTATGGCGAAAAGTTAGAGTTTAGTGGCTAAAATTTAGGGTTGTTAGTTTACGTTTAAAATAACCACTTTGAATTATTCGAGAAAGTGGGGTAGTTTTTTTTCTTAATTTCTATCTCAATTGCTTTATATTCAGAAAACTTTACATTATTTTCTACATGGTGAGGTAATATTTATTTTGAAGAGGTTATCAATTTTTAATAGAATATTTAACATTTGCTAAACCTACTTGATGTACCTGTATTTTTGTTAATGTAACTCATTCTTATTCGAACTGTGGTAGGCAATTATTTATATTCTTGTGGAGCTTTGAAAGTCTCTATAGGTGGATATTAATTAAAATAAATATATGTTTGACAACATAGGAAGTCGTATACAAATTGTTTTAACTTATTAATTCAAAAACTATTATTAATTTATTATTTATTAAGA
>Ga0123340_1007482_pt1 | contig 10424 bp, 5 predicted proteins | sample SirMexnodulemix_FD_89961 | JGI IMG/M metagenome (GOLD analysis project Ga0123340, IMG submission 89961) | Root nodule microbial communities of legume samples collected from Mexico - Siratro Mexico nodule mix | ecosystem: Host-associated > Plants > Roots > Nodule | place: Mexico: Nepantla...
CAAAAATATACAGGACGTGCCATTTTGTTATAAGTATATCATGTTACGATTCCCCTCATCTTCAACCCTAAAAAGGCTCGGGGACACATTCATTTAACTGTCTCCATTCTGCAAGGTGCTTCCGACAAAGCAACCTAAAAATGAACTTTGCCTTTAACTCATCACAGTTGGTCAAACCACCTTTCATATCATACATATGCAAGTATCTCAAAACTAGTTCCACCTCATCAAAAGACACTTTTGCGGTTACATAACAAGTTTCAGAGTTCACCGTAATTTTTCTCGTACTTTTTGTACTAAACATTAATTCACAGCCATGAAACTATACCATTTTCATATGGCACATGACGAGACCAGTCAACTTCCTCCAATAGTAACTGGTGTATTTATTATGATAGAAAAACATTTCCTTTTATCATATATGTATTCACAAGACTGTTTCTTTTATTTTCTTCAGAAAGAAGGCAGAGCTTAGCAAGTAAAAGAGAAAAATTATGTCTACAAGATCAGGCAAGAGACAAAACTGAGACAATCAGCGCTTCTGATCTACAGGTGCTAGCTTCCTTAGAAAGTCAAATAGCATTATCAAGATCAAGATATTATGGTTTAGCCTAGATTATTCACCTTAAACAGTAGAACAAACATAATACTTCCTTTGTAACAATTCATGTGACTGACTGAATACAAGGCACAATAGATCAATCTTCAACCATCCCAATCATATTCCATTCCTAATTTCTGCTAAGAATCTTATACACTAAAAGTCCTATTAAAGTCACACCTCAACTAGCAACAATAATGAAAATTAAAGATTTCACATATTTTGGTGGTACAAGACAGCTTTCCCTCCAAATCCAACACCGTTTGATCTACAAAAAACAGATCCTAGAAGCTAACATACGTGTCTCTTTATACCAAATAGGAAATCTATATTCATTCATTATTCCATTTCATTTAGCCTCAGTAAATTCAAAAACTCAAATATTTGGAGCCATAAATATCACGAATTTTCTTAAGACTCAGTAGGTAAATGTGGATAAGTAGAGGCAAATTTAAGGAAACGAACACTTGAGGCACTAGATTCGTACAGCCATACCAACTCAAACAAAAACCAGTAGTGACACCATGATGTACCTGGTCTGCAACTGCATACAGGAGAGCAATGATACATGGAAGACAACAGCAAACGGCTATACCAATTATGCATGCTAGTGCAACGCAGAAAACGACAAAGAAAACATCAAAACCCAGGAAGGCTATACATAACCTGCAAAGCAAGCAGAATCGTCAAAGGTAATTAACTAAACTAACCTTAGGTTTCCCAAAAAGGAAAATAAATTACAAATAAATATAATGAGACGTATGAACAAGTTACACAAGCACAGGAGTCAGAGAGAGAGAGAGAGAGAGACAAACCAGTAAAGCAGAGGAGAGTTTTGGATCAAAGCTTCACTGTCAGCTGATATCCAATAGAATCCAACAACCCACCAAATGAATGAAAACATTGTGTTGGCTGATTCCAGATGCTTGGCCATACTGTTTGGAAAAAATAAAAACAAAAAGTCATAACATTAAATAAAAAATGATGATTGAATCAATAATTGATGGTACTAATTTCCCGATCTAATAAATATTGGATATATTGTATCATTGTTTCAACCCTTAGCTTCTGCTTATTTTGAAGAGACGAAACAGACACGTTGAAAATGGGAAAAAATGCAACAAACTGACCCACATATAACCTTGCTGGAAATTATATCAGGCCAATAGAGAATTTTTCCCTAATCATCCATCATTTAGATTTCTAGACTTAGCCACCATACTGGTCGTGGTTCAAAAATCTTGTGTTACTAATTTGTCTGTGCATAAAACCTACACATTTACACCCGTGTTTTAAGAGAGTGAATAAAATAACTTCAGTATCTAATAATTCATCCAATTATCAGATGAGAGCACATTTTATATCATCGATTCCTACAAAGTTACAACATCCATTTCAGTCTCTCAAAGCAATTTGACAGAGATTTTAGAGTATTACAAAAAGTCAGAAAATAGAGCATTTGATGTATTCTGAACTGACAAAATTCTCTTTTTTTAACTGAGCAACTTAGAAACCCAAAATCTCCCCACGGGTTCTCTGAAGCACGAACTGAAGTTATTGGCAGAGTTTCCAATTAACACACTCACATCCCAGCGATACAGCAAAGAAACCGCGTATATCATGAAACTTAAATTAGTTAAATGGACTTTCAGTTACTTCATAACAAACACTTAAAAACATGCTGGTTCCTTAAATTCATTTGGCAAACTCAATTGATTATAGTCCGGAGCTACCGTAATAAATACATATACAATGAAAAAAAGAAGGGAAAAGTACTCATAAATTGAAATCACAGACGCACAGTTACTGTTTCGAAATTTACCTTATACCACCGTCCTCGGACTGCGGCAACGACAAGTAGTGTCTAGAGTCTTCAATCGAAGCCGAACTCAAATCCCCGCTGCCGCCAACAGCGACGGCGGGGCTGGACTGTTCACGGCGGCGCTGACGCCTCCGGTACTCAACGCAGACGCACCCGACGTGAAGAACGCATTGCATAGCGTAGCCTACAATCCACAACCTCAGAGGCATATTCGGTTTCTCGTTGCGACCGAGAATCAAGACGGTGGCGGCCGCGGCGACGAAGGCGAAGTTCCAGAGAATATCCAAGACTACGACGGGCTTCGAATAGGCCCAATCGCTCTGTCTTTCTTCCAATTGCTCCGCGGCCGCCTCCCGCACCACCATCGACGGCTCGCGCATCAAGCGACGGCCGCTCGCCTGCCGCAGGAAGCGCGCCGCCTCGCGGAGGCTCGGTCGGCGGAGGAGACGGCGGCCGGAGTTAGAGTCGTCGGAAGAAGTGCCGAGGAACGGCGTCGGATCGGCGCCTTCCTCGGAAGAATGGTTTGGTGACCTTGCGGTGGCCATGTGAGGCGCTTTAGGACATCTGAATCTGAATCTCTCTAAGACAGTGTCAGAAGAACAAGGGATTCCAGAAATCCACGATTCAACGGTGTGTATATGCAAATACCTATTATCTGAAATCGAAAATCAAATCACCCTTAATTTGTTTAGTATTCACTGTCCCCTACGGTGCCGTTTTGATCTTCCACCACGCGGATTCATCTTTTACCCGCTGAAACATAAAATGGTTTTTATTTCCTTTTACAAGTAATTTCTTGAAACTTCTCAAGTCTCAAACGTCGGCGTGGTTTTGTTTAATTAATATATGACAGTTGTTTGGTAGAAGAGAGGAGTAAAAATAGAAGAAAATGAATAAATAAATATATTTAACTTCAAATAAAAAAAAAATTAAAAAATATTTTTATGAAATTTAATTTTTTAGTTTTTTTAGTTTTTATACGAGTAAGATTGACAATTTTTTCATAAACTTATCTCTTTCATGCAATTATCATGAAAATACTCTATAAAATCCACATGCTTTTCTGTAAAGTTAGCCATCTTTCTTTATAACTAAAGTTACACTTTCATTCCTTTGTTTCTAATCAAAACTACTTTAAAATTTGTTATCATCAGCCATTCAATACTCATGCTTTCAGTTTATTTTTAACTTAAAAAGATTTCCAAGTTTCTGTTTTTATTATATAAGATAAATAATTAAATTAATAAAATAAAAACAGTATAACAAATAAAAATATTATAATATGATAGGTTAAAAATAATTAATGTTACAAATCATATTTAAAATATAATTATTATAATTTTTTTAAAATATGAGATCGTAAATCACCATTTAAAGACTTCATTTCCTAATACAATAAGGTAATGTTTGATTTAATTTTTTTTTATTTTTAGTTAATTTGATATTTAATATCATGAATTATCAATTTTTAACTTATAACTTATAAATTTCTTTTCATAAGTCTTTTGACAATTCTTATAAATATTTAGTAGAAGTCGTAATTAATATTAACTTTTATTATTACTGAAAATACTAGTTTAAAAATATACATAAAATACAAAATATTATTGTTATTATTTTCATAATTACAATGAAACATTGATTAATTTTCTGTTATTGAGTCCTTACATGGAAGTGGTAAGCATTCTTTATCAAGATGTATTAAAATCAGTGTATTAAAAATAAGTTGTTAAACATTACAAATGGGAGTGGTGAATAAGTTGTGTATCTTTTAATTTTTTACACTTTTATTAATATTATTGCTGTTAAACATGAAATATTATATAACCAAAACCTTACAAAAATATTAAATACAAATATAAATGTACAAATTTTAAGATGTTTTTCTTTCTGAATAAGAATTTACATTAGTAGAGATAGCTGATTCAGGATGATTATTTATAATTTTTTTTTTTTTGAATTATCTTTCTTAAACAATTCTTATATATTTTAAATTATGATTTTTAGTAACAACAATTTTATATATTTATTTTGATGTGACAAATCATATATTTTGGATTATAATTATTAACATGGAGATTAGGTTTCAATTAGATAATTTGCTTGAAGAATTGAAGTAATTAAGCAACAAATTAATTTCCAATCAAACAATTAAAGTGTGAATTATGGACATTCATTTTTAACTATCCAATTTAAGTATGTATTAATCCACAATTTAAGCAATTCCCACCATCCAATTAGTCTACTAACTCAATACAATCATTTGGATAACAACAATTTATCATGGACTCAACATGTAACACTCCATAATAAAATTAATAAAAACATACTATACTACACAACAACAAAAATAGGATGCTGAAAAATATTTTCTCCCTTTTCTTATCTTTACCACATACTTGAATTACTTTGTTGTTGTGAAGTTTTGTTAAATTATTTCACTTTTAAGATATTATGATCATTGAGTGTCAGAATTGTTATTCAGTACATGCAACAAGATCTTTTAAACCCAACAAATTAAAATTTTGATACAAAAATATTTGAACTTTAAATGGTTTTACTGTTGATCTCTTCAAATAAGCCTTGCAAAACTTGTAATATTAATGAAAATTCTAAAAATAAATATTTCAAAAACATTTCATTTTACTTGAATAATGCATATATTTTTTCATGTACTGTATTTTTGCTACAAGTTATTCATAAGTTGATTTATTTTGTTTAAGAGAAAAATAACAAAATACTTAGATTTAAAAGTTCGTGTAGTTTTTTTCTACTTTTTTAGCTAATATAAATAATTCACACAGTAATTAACTTTGGTCAATTATAGCTAAACATAATTACAGATAGTAATTATATAAAAAAATAGTAATTACAAAAAACATATATTAATAAAGGTCAAGAACAAATAAAATACATCTTAAAAATGTAACAAAAAATTTTACCCTATCAAATAATTTAAAACAAGTAAGTATAATAATTTTATTAACTATTTCAACAATTACCTTAAAAACCCTACTTTTACATTATTTTTTCAATTAACTAATACTATAAAATTCTTTAGGTGCATATTTTTAGTATTTTAATTTTTTAATTTATATGAGTTTTGGAGATTGAAATTTAAAAAAATAAAAAATAGTATATACGGCCCAAAAGAAAATAAAATTGAATATATAAATATTGAAACAACTAATTTTAAAGTATAAGAAATAAAAAACAATTTTATATAAACATGTAACTTTTATTCTAAAAAAAATAGTCCTAAGAGGCACCAAAATCCAACTCTGGCAAGGGATTTTCCCTCTAAAACTGGGAGAAACTCCTTCCAAAGTTTGAAGTGGTTTGGGATATAGGGTTTTGAGGGTTTTCTCTTCTCTTCTGCAACCTCTAACTGAAACCCTTGCTCATAGCATGTCATCGTCTTCATCAAGCAACACCTATGACGTGCCATGGGTGGAGAAGTATCGTCCCAACAAGGTCGCTGACATTGTAGGCAACGAGGACGCAGTTTCCAGACTGCAAGTCATTGCTCGCGATGGCAACATGCCCAATCTCATATTATCAGTAAGTTTATTTCCCTCATTAGGTCCTTAAATTCGCAATTTTCCCTTTCTCATTCTTTCATCGAATGTCTCGTCTTAGGGTCCTCCTGGGACCGGAAAAACCACCAGCATACTAGCTCTCGCTCACGAGCTTCTTGGACCAAATTGCAAGGAAGGTGTTCTTGAACTCAATGCGTCGGATGATAGGTTTGTTTCATGATTTCACATTTCACTTCTCTGGCTGCAACATGTTCCTTTGAATTTATCCGTTTTCTTCTTGTTGTAGGGGAATTGATGTTGTGAGGAACAAGATCAAGATGTTTGCTCAGAAGAAAGTGACCCTTCCCCCAGGGAGGCACAAGATAGTAATACTGGATGAAGCTGATAGGTGAGTTTTGATGGTAATCTGATTTAGTGCGATTAATAGCAATTGTTGCTTGTTTAAACACCAACACTATGTTCGTCCTTGGGAAACTTAGCTCGGATTACTCGAATAGAGTTGTTAGTTTGTTGGAGGCAAATGTTAGTTGGAGTCAAGTGTGACAAAAAGACCACAAATCTATTGTTTTAATACAATCAAACATAATTTTTGTTATAAAAAATGAAAATGTGAGGTAAGATTACACTATAATGATCAATCAGGTTGTTTAGTAGAAATAAGTTATGGGAAAGGGCAGTGGATATGTTGCATTTATAACATGATAATTAAGAAATTTGTCTTGTTTGCCTTTTAATTTTGTTCATTTTCAATTCAGTATGACCACAGGGGCACAACAAGCATTGAGAAGGACGATGGAGATATATTCTAACTCTACTCGTTTTGCTCTTGCTTGCAATACTTCAGCTAAGATTATTGAGCCCATTCAGAGTAGATGTGCCATAGTGCGGTTTTCACGGTTGTCTGATCAAGAGATACTTGGTCGACTCATGATTGTGGTTCAAGCCGAGAAGGTACCTCAAAAATCCGTTCTGCCTTGAAATATCATAAGACATGCTTGTGGTATTCCTATTTGTCAGAGGAGCATTGGTTTGACTATCTGTCATTATTGGTAATGTCACAGTTCAAAATGGTTAATCCTTAGGAATAATAATACAATCATTACTATGATCTTCTTTTTCTTTATAATTATTTTTTGAGTGTCAAAAGGGTAGCTCTTGATTTGGAAGAAATTTTTTTCTGTTTTGTTTGTTTTCTTTTCTAAGTTAAGTTATTTTTCTGCACTAGTCTTATGACGTGCAAATCTAATGCTATCTTGTCTTTTGATTGTTTGTATGTATCCATTTTTTTAACAGTGATTCTTTGACCTGTTTAGTCTTTCTCAACTACTATTTTGTTTTCCTTCCTTTCTGGGAAATTTTCATCTTGTATTGTGTAATGCTTATTGTTGCATAGTTGGGAAGAAACTAAAAAATAAAAATGCCTATTAGGATTGTTGTATGTGTTTGCTGCTTTGTGTTAACTAAAAATCATGATCTTCTTAAATATTTGATCACTTGCTTCCTTGGTTTTGCTGTTATTATGTGATATAGTAGTAAAAGGTTAGCAGAAAATTTATGACAACTAAATCTTATAGGGGATATGTTGTGCATGTATTCTTTGTTTTTTATAAGGTGGCCTAATATGCTAGACTCCCACCGTTGTGGTTATAAAACTGTTTTGCTTTGCCACAATTATTGATGGTTGACGGCATCACATACTATATAGCAGAAGCAGGGTTGCTATGACAAGAATAATACATATACTTTTTAGTAACTACTGTTGTTATATTTCGTTGTTTTCTTTTATTTCGAAATTTATTATTACTCTCACTAATGAGACCTGTTAGAGTTTGTAGTTATAGCTGCCATGAGCCTTCATGAGAACAGTACCATGCCATAACATTGTGGCATCCCCATGGTTGCTATTTGATAATACTGGTTGCCATCTATTTTGGCTTCAATAACATTGAGGAAATGTATAACTGAGTCGTGATCTTGTTGAAGGTTCCCTACGTTCCAGAAGGACTTGAAGCCATCATTTTCACTGCCGATGGTGATATGAGACAGGCATTGAATAACTTGCAAGCAACATACAGTGGGTTCCAATTTGTTAACCAAGCAAATGTTTTTAAGGTTAGAATCAACTATAGTTTGTATTTTTCACAGTTTGTCATTGGTTTTGTTGAAATCTATGGTTGGTTTCAGGTTTGCGACCAGCCACATCCACTGCATGTGAAGAATATGGTGCGTAATGTGATTGAAGGGAACTTTGATGAGGCTTGTTCGGGCCTCAAGCAATTGTATGATTTAGGATATTCTCCCACTGATATCATCACGACTCTTTTTCGTATCATAAAAAACTATGATATGGCTGAGTATCTGAAATTGGAGTTCATGAAGGTAGTTAATAGTCTGTTCGCTTATACATACACACATGCATAAAGTATCTGTTTGACGCAGTCTTCAAATTGCAGGAAACTGGGTTTGCTCATATGAGAATTTGTGATGGAGTTGGATCTTATCTTCAATTGTGTGGTTTATTGGCCAAGCTTTCCCTAGTTCGGGAGACGGCTAAAGCTGTATGAGCTGGTTTAGAGTGCAACTGAGTTGTCATTGTTTTCACATTTCCGATAGTGTAAAATGTTCTACTAATGTGCCTTAAAATTTCTTAATGTCCAGATTCCAATTGATACATCGATGCTTCGCCTTCTTTAAATATGTTGTTTTTAGCTTGGATGAACTGGGTCATTTTTGACGATGTTTTATCTGTATAGTACTTATCTATGATATCAATGGTAAAATCTGTGACGAATCAAGCATTACTTCTCCAGATATTGGAGCTAATGAGCTATATGTAGTCTTCATAGTCGAATGTGGTGCTTAGTTACTTTTGACAATGGGGCTGTGGGAGGAGAAAAAGACGGGACAGGGTTTTCTGCAGTCAATAAATCTCTATTGTTTAGATTAATTCAAGGCTTCATGCTATGCCACATCATCCTTTTTTGTTTAGACTAATGAACCGAGTCACACAGCAATATAAGCTTCGTAAAAAATAAATGTCGATTAGTCAAATGAAGCAGCATGGTGCACGTTTTGCCTTGAGATAACTGCTGCTACCGTATCTGTTTTTTGCAGAAGTTTCAAGAAGCATCATCCTTGGAAAGTTAAATAATAATAATAAAAAAAACCCGAAGCTCAGTCAACAAGATGAGGTGGAGGCTTAATCAACAACCTTGCAATATCTTATTCACCACCGCAATTAACCTAAAAGCATACAAGAGCATCTTCATTGTACCCACCACTAGAATTTCTATTGTCGATAAGTGGAACTGGGGTAGGGAACCCAAAATTCCTTCCAGAAAGCTACTTTTCCTGCTATTTCCTACATGCGACAATAGATTAGGGAGAATTTTATCCCAACAACTAACTCCAGGCAATAAATTAGATCTACTTCTGTTCGCATCAATTCTTGGTAACACACCATCACCCCATCTATACTTAGATCTAGTAACTAGTACCAACATATCTTTAGGTTTGACACAAATCCCCTTCCCACTTCCATCACATCTGAAAGAGACACTTAATGCAGAAAACACCCACCCAAATAAGAGTCTCTCAATGAACTACCTCTTGCGCAATAATAATATTATTTATTCCCACTATTTATGCTTGGGATAAAAATACATTGACAAGGATTAGGATTAATGAGGTCTTCCATCTCCTTCTAAGCCTCGAGAGAAAAAAAATTATGACTGCTTTATAAATATTACACCAGCTGATAGGATCGAAATATTTCATACTAACCACAGGTTCAACTTCATGGACAAGAGTAACTAGAGTATCATTAAACTCCACAAACTTGGAGGGATCAACAACAGTACTCTTGATAAGATCACAAAGATGATCATATCCCACTAGCTCTTACAAAAAAACAGCTTGAAACTCATCAAAACCCTTAGCTCTAAAATTTCTCATAGAAAAAAGAGCCCTCCTAATTTCCTCATTAGAAACATCTTCACAAAGCATATTTATCTAATCAGTTGGTAGTTTAGGGAAAGCACCTTGGATACAAAATGGTGAACAAGGACTGTGCACAGTAGAAAGAGTGGAAAAGTACGCATTTATATTGTGTTTGTTTATAGGTTTCTAATTCTAGAAACTGAGTAAATGGTAATTGCTTTTATAAATTCAGAATTACTATGGCTTAATCAAAACCAACCTCAAATGGTTATGGAGTTATGTACTAATATTTTAGCTATATCTGTGAATTAATCCTATCTCGCGAGATCAAAACACAGACATTGACGTCTATTTTATCAGAGAATATATTAAATAAGATTTTATAAGATTGGAAAATACTAGTTTGACATCACTGTTTATATGTTAATGTCTATTTTATCAGAGAACATATTAAATAAGATTTTATAAAATTGGAAAATACTAGTTTGACATCATTGTTTATATGTTTATATATGTATATTTC
>Ga0123340_1007483_pt1 | contig 10424 bp, 9 predicted proteins | sample SirMexnodulemix_FD_89961 | JGI IMG/M metagenome (GOLD analysis project Ga0123340, IMG submission 89961) | Root nodule microbial communities of legume samples collected from Mexico - Siratro Mexico nodule mix | ecosystem: Host-associated > Plants > Roots > Nodule | place: Mexico: Nepantla...
ATTTATAATAATGGATTATGTTATCTGTGTCTCACTTGATAATTGATTATATTTTAATGTTCTTAAAATATTTAAAAAATACTCGAGTTTGATAAAGATAATATAGTAGATATTAACATACATAAAATTAAATAAACTTGTATTAATATATACTTAGCACATGAAAGTAAAAATACACACTTAATTATTCTAAGATGTATCATAAAAATAAACTCTATTATTAAGATAGGTGGAGGCGCAAACCATTTTTCCAAAGACTTATTCATTTACTTTTATAGAAGAAAACATATTTTATATGTAGAAGGGCAAAACAAAAATATTTTCAGCACGTGTATAAATATTTGAACTTTGATTATGTTTAAAAAGAAGGTAAAAAAATAAAAGTTGATTTTATTTAAAAAATGAAAATTTTGAGGAGAGGGATGAAAGTTTTTGCAAGCGAGAAGAATAGTGGGTTTGAGGAGTATATTACACGCAGTGAATCGGTGGCAAAGAAAGGGGCAACGCCCTTCACGCGTGAGGGCCCACTCTATTTTCTTCTCTCTCTCTTTCTCTATGTGCCTTCGATGTGGGACCTCCCGTCAATCATACGCCACCCACCTCAATCTCTTCCATTCTTATTCTATGCTATAACCCACATCAACATATGCTGTAACATAACATCAATACCTTGTATCTCTATCTTCACATTATATTACTTACCCCACACTTCTTTCTCTTTCTCTTATCACTACCAATATTAATATCTATTATGCCATACCCCATGCCTTAATTTGGTGGGACATGCTCCTACTCTCTCTGCTTCTCTTTTAAGCTATGCTCCTTAACACTTTATCACTTTCATTCATTCCATTACCCTAATTAAAGCAATATTACTCTCTCCCTCTCTCTAAGGATCATTAACTTTTTCATTGCTACTATTGGAGCAGAATGTGGAGGATCGATTAAGGATACCGTTTATTTTAGTCTGTCTCAGAATGAGGAGTGTTCAAGAATCAAATCTCACTTTCACTCATCTCTTTCTTTCTTTTACCCAATTATTTTATACTAATTTTATTTACTCATGGTCGACAAGTTTGGAAAAGAAGGAAGCTCATATATCTGCATATATGGATCATTACCTTTTTTATTGACTTTACACATTCATTTTCGCTCAATAACATTGACTTGCTGCTCTACTTTTTTTTTTTCACAAAAAAGTAGTTCCACCTTTTATATCCTATCATATAATAAAACAGCATTGCCACCCGTAAAGAAAAAGGTAATTAGATTTGTAATTAGGGTTGTAAAGCATGTTATAATTGGCTGAAAGATCCTTTAAATTTTGTTTCATGCTCAATATACTAAATTATGTGTACCAAGTTCAACCCAGAAAGACTCGTAAGAGATTCTGAGTGATTAGGATGGATTGACATGTTAATCATACACTCGTAAAAATGAAAACTATTAGTAGCCAGAAAGAGTACAGCAAATACAGTAGGTAGGAAAATTATTACAAAATTTCTTCATTGATAAATTAAGTAAAAAGTTTCTATTACTCTGAGCAGTTCAATAATTGTTTGAATAACAAAAATTCTTTGCCAAATTCATTAATGACTCTATAATCAATGAATGAGGAAACCTTTTGTTCCTAAACATCTAACAAAGAAAAGTTAACTGGTACTTAGTCTTGTGAACCTAACTGAAATGACAGATAGTTTAGCGGGTCTACCAAATAAATTATCAGTGGACCTAAATATTTACATATAGAAATAATATAATTGAGTTAACGATCACATAGAAACCTAGCTGGGTGTCCTTAATTTATTTGATTTGATAAGATGTAATTAGTGCGCAATGCAATATTCATGTTACGCGGCAATTATCAAAATGTCATACATTAGTTGCAATTACAGACTCAAATTGTTTGGTAAGAGCGTGTTGACCAATCCATTTGCGATGTTACGCTAAATTTTCCAAATGAACCTCTTAACATTTTCTTTTTCTCAAAATTTGTATACAATACATGATTCTAATTCAACTTTTGTATGAAAGAATCTGTCTTTGTGGCATTAGTTCCACACATTCACATTAAAGAAGAAGATTGGTAAAAAAATGAAAAGAATAAAAAGATAGATAAGTATAAATACGTGTATGTGGTGGGAACATAACTAGGTATTACTGTAGTTTTGAAGGTGAAGCATGTCCATATCCATTTTCTTGATTGTTTGCACATCTAGTTTCAAACTTTGAATGCTAGTATAGGAAGACAAGCTTAATAATGGGCATTTCAATTGAAATACACGAAATAAGAAACCTCTGTTTAGACTTTGGTATTATTATTTTGACCAATAAAATCCTAAAACGAGGATACGTAGGCCAACATCATCTACCAATAGATAGCAAAATAAAGGTGGTGGACAAAATATTTTGTCACCTTAAACAAGCCTCTTTTATCTAAACAATCATAGTCATGAAAGAGCAGCGTTTTCTCTTCTTCCCTATGCTGCTGCCAGCTGCTAATGTACAATACTTTGCGTGCGTATCAGTGCATTAATTACATTATTTCCTCAGTTTAACATCATCATTATGCAGATTTGGCATGCTCAGGGTTTTCTTTTCAAAAACTTAATTTTTAGTGTAAAAGGCTATAATATAATAATTTAGTTATGCATTTGAAAATATGATACACTTTTGTAATGTAATATTGGTTTAATTGATAATCTAAAAAGTACATTTTATTCATTCTAAAGATGGTAGGTCCAGGCCTTACCGTCTAGCTGCAAGAAGGAATTGTGAAAATATGAAGTGTATATACAGATATGGGGTGAAGTGTTCCAAATTAAACCTAGCTTATCCGCATGCAGAAAACCCTAATAATGTTGTCTCAGTGATGCCTCACTACTCCATCAACAACTCCCCTAACTCTCCAAATATCATATTGAGGCGACACAGACATAATTATGGAGTCAAGAAAAAATGATGAGCTTGTTTCTATCTATAAAATTATCTACTATATATCGATTAATCAATCCATATTTCTCAACACCTCTCACTCTCAACCAACCATTCTTCTCTCTCCTCTCACAACCACACACTAACCTACCACATACATTTCTAAAGAGATTCATGTGCCACTAATGCTTATGCTTATGTTTATTTGTATAATAAATGACTAATTTCTGTTATGTTTTTCATTAACATCCATAACCAAAAGACAAAAAAGTAATATACTAATCTTCTTTATTTATTAACCTGCAGTTGATTATATCATGAAAAAAGATAGTGTATTTACTGAAAGGAAATGACAAAGAAAACACAGTTGTCTTTGTGTTGTGGCTCACGTATGGAGTAATTTTGTATCTTTGACTTTGAAAAAAAAAAAGAGAAAAAAAGGAAAAGAGAAAAACAAATAAATATTTATGGTTGTAATTTGTTAACATAATGTATGACGAAAACCTGTACTGAATAAAAGCCACAAAAAAAGATGGTGGAGGGAGTGTGGACCATGCATGGATGATATAAATTATGACACAGCATGGGCAAAGGGTATATTTGATGCGAAGGAAGGACATAACACATTTTTGACAGTGGCAGTGGCATACATAGAAATGAAACGAAACGGTATCGGGTTTTGTCTATTGTGCATTCTCCAACGTCCAATGATAATACTATACAGTTTCACAGCGCACGCGTCGTGAGGGAGAGGGCGGGTCGCACTTTTTTTTCCCATTTTTTTTCTCACAAGTCGCAGAGAGAGAGGGAGTGGGGTTTCCTTTCCAAGTGTTGGAAAGTGCCAAAATGAAGTAGTGCAAGAAAAGCAACAGCAAAAGCAACAGGCAAAACAGCTAAAGAAGAACAGAAAGCAGAAGGAGAATGATGTGAAAACAAAATATGTTTGCTTATTCTGTCTGATATTTGGGGTTATTCTCTTATAAGCAACCCCATCTCTCTGTCCCAATCCCAACATACCCCCACTCCTCCTTTTCCATTCTTTATACAGACACACAAAATAAAGAAAAAACGACCTTTTCCATTCTCTCTCTCTCTCCTCTGCCATATATGATTCAATATAATACAATACAACCAACAACTGTGACAGACAAACTCTGAGTAGTACCTCTTTTAAGTTTGCAGTTTCATTCTTCTTCTCTCTCATTCATGTCCAACTCCAACTGATCTCAAACCACTTCTCCCATAGTTTCTCAGAGCATCTTCTGATTAATGAAACCTCCTCTTTCATTTTGTTTCTGTCATTGAAATAAATCAACACAATAAATCGAGAAGGGATGATGGCGGTGAGTTCGGCCTGCAAAGATGGGAGCAAGGTGGCAATGGACAACGGCAAGTACGTCCGCTATACACCTGAACAGGTGGAAGCACTGGAGAGGCTCTACCATGAATGCCCCAAACCAAGTTCCCTCCGCCGCCAACAACTCATAAGAGAGTGCCCCATTCTCTCCAACATCGAACCCAAACAGATCAAGGTTTGGTTCCAAAACCGAAGGTAACTACTTCGCTCCTACCCTATTATCCTTCAATTCATTCCCTTCCTCTATTCACCTTCTCTTTACCTGCTTAACTTTCAACATTCATCTGCATATACAAACATTGTGTTGAAATTTGAAAGTAATCTAATTTATCAAAAGGTGGTTTGATTTGTGTAAATCTGTATTTTTTTTATCTTCTCTTTATGTTTCTTGTCTCCTTATCTTCCCTTTAACCAGTATTTTTATTTTCTTTGACAAAGATTTTAAAAAAATGGTAATTTTTCATGAACCACCAACGGAAGTTCCTGTTTTTCTTGTTTCTTCTCTCTTTTTTTCTTCTTGGTCTTGTTTCATGATTTAAGGCCTTAAAATTTCGCAGTAATAATTTCAGACGGCTAATTATGGTCTTTTGTTGGTTGTTGCAGGTGCAGAGAGAAGCAGCGGAAAGAGGCGTCACGGCTGCAAGGTGTGAACAGGAAGCTGACAGCAATGAATAAGTTACTGATGGAGGAAAACGACAGATTGCAGAAGCAGGTGTCACAGCTGGTATATGAAAACAGCTTTTTCCGCCAACAGACTCAGAACGTAATAAAACCATACTATATTCTTTCTTCATCACATACTAATCAGAACGGAGATTCATATTCATATGTATTGCAATCATTTCCTCACAGACGACGCTTGCCACGACGGACACGAGCTGTGAGTCGGTGGTGACGAGCGGTCAGCGGCACTTGACGCCGCAGCATCCACCAAGGGATGCTAGCCCTGCAGGGTGAGTGAATAGTGAACTGTGAAACTGAAAAGAAAAGCCTGGTTTTTCACATTTCTTGTTGGATCCTATGTTTTATCTTTGTCATTGTACTGATGGAATATTATTATTCTCGTGCTTTGCGTTGGCTTTGTCTCTATTCTGCAGACTTTTGTCCATTGCAGAGGAGACTTTAGCAGAGTTTCTTTCGAAGGCCACTGGAACTGCTGTCGAGTGGGTCCAAATGCCCGGGATGAAGGTTACCGTACTTTCCTTTTCAATCCTCTCAAACTGTTAATTCCATTTCCATTTAGTGAAAAAAGTACATCCACCTTCGATTAACCAAACCAACTTGTTAATTAAACACCATCTTCTTATTCCCTAGTTCCTAGCTCCTACCCTCTACGCACTCAACTGTTTACTTGTTTATTTCGTAATTTGTTAATCAATTTTCTTTTGAAGCATCGATTAAACAAATTGGTTTTATTTAGAATTTCCAAAAACATACCTTAAATGATCTGTTGCTTTTATTAACGTTTGTTCTGAATGTTTGTAGCCTGGTCCGGATTCCATTGGAATCGTTGCTATTTCTCACGGTAGCCCTGGAGTGGCCGCACGTGCCTGCGGCCTTGTGGGTCTAGAACCTGCCAGGGTGAGTTCCTTCCTCTTTGTTTTCAATTTAAAGGACTAATCCTATGGAGTTATGTGGGGATGCGTTTGTTGAAAATAAAAATGAAAATGTTGTGCGCAGGTTGCCGAAATCCTCAAAGATAGGCTCTCATGGTTTCGTGATTGCCGAACTGTGGACGTTCTAAATGTCATGTCCACTGGAAATGGTGGAACCATTGAGCTACTTTACATGCAGGTACTATAATCTATGGCTAACAATATATTCTGCATCTCTCAGAAAATTAGTATATTTTGCAAGGCTTAGTAAATGCGAATTTCAACATATGCCATTTTGATCAGCTGTATGCGCCAACAACTTTAGCACCTGGTCGTGACTTCTGGTTGCTGCGCTACACATCACTTTTGGAGGATGGTAGTCTAGTGGTATGTAATAATGGTTCCTTGTTGTTTTCAGAAAAGTTCTAAACTTTTCGTTCTCCTTCCCAGCCTAAGTTTAACGCTCATGTAATTTGAACAATGTTAGGTCTGTGAAAGATCACTCAACAATACTCTGAATGGTCCTGCTATGCCTCCAGTGCAGCATTTTGTTAGAGCTGACATGCTGCCAAGTGGGTATCTGATAAGACCTTGCGAAGGAGGGGGGTCCATTATCCATATTGTTGATCATATGGTTCTAGAGGTTTGTCAAATAAACAAACACCTTTATAAAGTGACGTGAAATTGTTCCTTCTTACTAGTTTGATAAATTACAATTACTTGCTGCCTCAGCCATGGAGTGTACCTGAAGTTTTGCGCCCACTTTATGAGTCATCAATGCTGCTAGCTCAGAGGACCACTATGGCGGTAAGTCGTTTGTTTCTGCCTATTAGCTTACGGTACTTAAAACGATTTGGAATGATAAATGTGTAGCTTTTAGAAGCCTTTGTATTTTCACCAGCTAAGGACTGTTGTAATTGTAATTATCATTCAGGCCTTACGTCATTTGAGGCAGATTTCTCAAGAGATTTCTCAGCCAAGTGTAACAGGATGGGGAAGAAGGCCTGCAGCTTTACGTGCACTGAGTCAGAGATTGAGCAAGTTTGTGTCACTAATTGTCCTTCTCTTGATGTAATTGGCTACTTATCGTAATCTAACTTTAAACTTCCTTTTTGCGCAGGGGCTTTAATGAAGCTGTCAATGGTTTTGCAGACGATGGCTGGTCCATGTTAGAAAGTGACGGCATTGATGATGTCACCCTTCTAGTGAATTCCTCACCTAGCAAGATGATGGGAGCTAACCTTGGCTATAACAGCAATGGATTTCCTTCTGTGAGCAGTTCTGTGCTATGTGCCAAAGCATCCATGTTGCTACAGGTAGTATACACGTAATAACTCAAGCAATATAAATTGATTCTTTTCCTTTTCAATTTCCATCTTATTTTATTGTATTTAGTTGTCTCATACTCTCTCTTTCCTTGTAGAATGTTCCTCCAGCAATTCTTCTTAGATTCTTGAGGGAGCACCGATCAGAATGGGCAGATAGCAGCATTGATGCCTACTCAGCTGCTGCTATTAAAGCTGGTCCCTGTAGCTTGCCAGGGGCCCGACCAGGAGGAGGTTTTGGGGGTCAGGTTATTCTTCCACTGGCTCACACAATTGAACATGAAGAGGCAAGTTTTTGCTCCTAATTTCGTATCTTCTTGCATTGAATATACTATTTATAATTTAGCATTTTTCTCTTTAAAAAATAAAATCAAATGGAAAACACATTCTTCTTTTGCCTTGGTTTTTTGGATTAACATTCTTGTGGTTTTCTATAAGTGTGTATTGGTTTCTTGCTGACACTTGATCTCTAATACAGTTCATGGAGGTTATTAAGCTTGAAAACATGGGCTACTATAGGGACGACATGACTATACCTGGCGATGTTTTCCTCTTGCAAGTAAGTACTTATTTCTTTCCATGTACTACGTTATTCCAACCTCTAGAACACAGCTAACAGACCTTACCGTCGCAAATGTCCACAGCTTTGCAGTGGAGTGGATGAGCATGCAGTTGGCACCAGTGCAGAACTTGTTTTTGCTCCAATAGATGCATCTTTCTCTGATGATGCACCCATTTTACCTTCTGGCTTTCGCATTATACCTCTTGATTCTAGCTCGGTAAGTTATTTGCTGATAAAAAAATTGTGCCGAGTAAGTATTTTGATTTTTTGTTTTCTTTGCTATTATGGTAGTCTTATGTGTGATATGATGCAGGATGCTGCTAGTCCGAACCGGACACTTGATCTGGCTTCTGCACTAGAGGTTGGAACCACAGCAAACAAAGCAGCTGGTGACAACTCAGGTCATTCTGGGAGCACAAAATCTGTAATGACAATAGCATTCCAGTTTGCATTTGAAGTCCACCTTCAGGAGAATATAGCCACCATGGCCAGACAATATGTTCGTAGCATCATTGCCTCTGTTCAGAGGGTTTCATTAGCACTTTCTCCTTCGCGTTTTGGTTCTCACAATGCATTTCACTTACCACCTGGCACTCCTGAGGCTCAAACACTTGCTCGATGGATCTGTAACAGCTATAGGTGAGAGTCATTGAAAACCTTGACCACGCATAGCTGAAGTTTGGAGAATTACCAAGGAAGCATGACCTTTTATACGTGCTATTATGCTTGTTTGCTTGGCAGGTTCTATCTAGGTGTAGAACTCCTTAAATGTGAAGGCAGTGAGTCCATTCTCAAGTCTCTTTGGCATCACTCAGATGCAGTTTTGTGCTGCTCTTTAAAGGTAATTTCTTTTAGTATATTCATTTTCCATCATCATATTTCTCATTCTACAATGTTAATATTTATGAAAGTATAACATAATATACATGATTTCGCCAGGCATTACCCGTTTTTACGTTTGCAAATCAAGCTGGACTTGACATGCTTGAAACCACTTTGGTTGCACTTCAAGACATAACCCTGGAAAAGATTTTTGATGACAATGGAAAGAAAACCCTGTGCACCGAGTTCCCCCAGATAATGCAACAGGTAAATTGTTTTTTACAGAACCATACCTCTTCATTGGTTATGTTTATGTAACATTTTGACATGGTTAATGATAGTTTCACATGTGAATCATTAATTGTTACTGATTATTATTTGGTGCAGGGTTTCATGTGTATTCAAGGTGGAATCTGTTTGTCCAGCATGGGTAGGCCAGTGTCTTATGAGAGAGCAGTTGCATGGAAAGTATTAAACGAAGAAGAATCAGCTCATTGCATCTGTTTTATGTTCATCAATTGGTCTTTTGTCTGACAGATAAAACAGTATAGGATGTAGGAAACAAAAGTAGAGCAAAGAGTATCTTAACTTTGGCGAATCCCTAGAATGCTTTAAACGCTAGTGGCCATGCATATGCGCCTCCAACATCTATCTATGGTCCCATTTCTTTTTTTAATTATTGCTCCTTATTTTTCTTTTATACTTCTTTAGCTTTTATTTTTTAATTTCTGTTTCTTCATATCATAATACAATTCAAGTCAATAACTATAACAGCACCACGTAACTTTGGCTGAGCAACCTTAATAAAAAAAAGGGAACTTGATTGGCTAGAGTAGAGTTCTTTATTTGAGTAGACTCGTTACTAAATATAAAGAAAATAATAAATATGTACTTTAGTATTAAACGAAAAATCGCATGTGAATGTCCTTTAATATAACCTAAAGAGATAATGCAAATTATCTTAAGTAATACAATAGAATATAGTTAAAAAAACCAATAAGTCACCATGCCCAAGCCATGGCACGAAAGGAAAAAAACAACTCAACAATGTCTCCCAAACCAGAGAACAATCTGTAAGAGGAAGTGTATCAGAAGGTAATATGTCATTTTCTTAATATCTTTACAATAGTTATATTTTCTTTTTTTTTTTCCTTGTATTTTTCTTACTACTAGTCCTTTTCTTTTTCTTCTTCATTCTTTATTCTTGTTATTTTCCTCTTCTTCCTTGTCATCTTTTTTTCTATTAAATTTTAAAAATTTACATACTAAAATAAGGTTAAAAATTGTGATTAGTTATAAATTAATTTAGTTATCATTATTTTTACTAATGCCAGTTTAAGTTGTAAGAGGAACCAAACTATTCCATTTCTTAAACATAAATGATCAAAATAAGAATTTTAACACATAAAAGACTGAAACAATAACTGAAAAAAAAAATGCTAAGTAATATTTTCGCAACAAAACAAACTAGGTTTAGTTAATTATTTAGGGCATGTTTGAAATAATTGCACAAATTAGATTATTTTAATAATTGCTTATTGTTCTAATCGAAAATAATCAAAATCATTTTTTTTATATTGTTGAGATAAATTTTCTGAAAACGATTTAAGTATAATTAATTTCATTTGGATGATAAAAAAAACCAGGTTTTACATGCAAAATGCATACAAATCTGAAAAGGAGAAAATTTATTGAAAATAATCTTAAATAATTAATATTTCGCATTCAAGAAAATAACGTATTTTTTCAGAAAAAAAAAAAAACCGTTCTACTTATTTGACAAAAAACTTTTTTTTCCTTTTTGAAAAAAAACAATCAATAATAAAAAA
>Ga0123340_1007485_pt1 | contig 10423 bp, 5 predicted proteins | sample SirMexnodulemix_FD_89961 | JGI IMG/M metagenome (GOLD analysis project Ga0123340, IMG submission 89961) | Root nodule microbial communities of legume samples collected from Mexico - Siratro Mexico nodule mix | ecosystem: Host-associated > Plants > Roots > Nodule | place: Mexico: Nepantla...
ATTTATTTGTAGTTGGTTTTTTAGATTTTGTTTATTATTGGTTTTTTAAAAGTTTTTTTTATTTTTTTTTTTTTTTGGTTTATTCTCTTGTTTTTCTTTTTTTTTTTTTTTTTTTTTTTCCAATTTTTGTTATATTCATCTCTTTTTCCTTTTTTAAAATGATTCAAAACAATTCTCACGTCAGTTTAAACTTAATTATGTTGGTATTTAAAATTAAATCTTTATCTCACCTTCCTTCTTTGTCCTCTTTCCCCAATTCTTTATTGGTTAACATCAAAAGCATCACAGTAACTGAAATAAAGAAAACAAAGAAATTTCATTTCTCAAACAAATAAAGAAAAATATATTTTGCTATGATCATTATTATATATATTATTAAATTATATGTTGAAACTAAATGAAGGCTACAATTTGAAATAATTTTAATTGCTTTGAATTTAAAAGAATACCGTTTGTTTACCACAAAAAAAAAAAAAGAGAATTTTTCGAAAAATACAAAGGTGAGAATGATTTTGAATTTCATTTTTCTACGTTACAATAATTCTGACACGATAACGTGATTGGAAGATAACATAGGACGCGCAGACAGCATTTTACGACTTTGAAACATATTTGGAAATAAATTAAATAAACATTTCTCGATAAAATAAAATAAAATATATAATACAGAGATTTTGTAGTTGTTTAGGAACAGTCCAATTCCGACATCGAAAGCATCACCACCTTCCTCGCATCGCTCACGTTCTGTGGATTGCAAGCTCACCATTTCAATTCCTTCGTTTACTCGTAAGCTTCGCTTTCTCATTCTGATCTCAAATCCATGCTCACCAATTTTTTTTTTGTTTTCTTTTTCTTTGATGTCCTTGATTTCCCGTTACAATACTCGTTTGTTCCTTGCAAATATAGCGCCTCAGGATTTTTTTTCCATCACTCTCCTGAAATCCATTCTTATTGACAATTTGACCGAACTCCTATGTTCCTGCATGCACCGATCGCATCGTAAAGAAATCTGAAATTTACTATTGCTGAGAACAAAAAAAAAAAAAAAAAGAAAATTTTGGTAGGTAGGGTTCAATGTTAATTTTTTTCCCCTTTGATTATTTTGGGATTTCGCATCACTTGTATAATGATATGGGGATGCTCCAAAACCTTTTTTTTTCCTCTGTCTGTTTTGTGTGGAGGAGCGATTATTGAAGTTGGTGCGTTTTCCACTTCAAAGAGCGATGCTTGGATATACATACATGTATTATGCTACTATATGTAGACCTTGTATATAACCAGTGAGAAAAAAAAAAATGTGGATGTCTGGAAATGACTTCATGACTTCATTCTGATTGTGTGATCACCTTTCTCTTCTTCTGTTGTATAAGTCTTTTGGTTTCCTTCTGTCAGGGGTATAAGTGGACTATTTTTTCTTTGGAATTATTCGGTTCAGTATGTGATTATCTAAATCTTCTTTTCTTCCTGTGGTGTAAGATTGAATGTAGAGTACATGTTTAGTAGTTACTGGATGGATAAAAGTTAGATTTGGTTCTTTAGGTGCTTCTAGTGTTGTTTTCCTAGCAATGTGCTTTTGGTGGTGTTCTCCGATTGGAATTAGAGTTTATTGCATGATTATTGAGATGAAACTTCGATTTTATTAGAAAGCGGTACCAAAAGGCAAAAGCGCCTAGGGAACTGTATTCAAGTTTTGTCCTCACAGTTTTAATTGAGTTTTCAGTTTGTTGGCACAATTTTGGAATTGAAAGACTTAAAACAGATATTTCTCTCTACCTTTCCAGGTTGGTTTGCTTGATTATTGTAGAGGCTGCAGCCTTGATGATTGTGGGCTTTAGGCTTGTCAGTAAATAACAACCGAATGGAGCTGGGAAGACCTGCCTCAAGTAATCTTACGATATTTTATTTGACATTGTATATTAATGAGGTGTTTACAACTGAGAATATTATTGTTGGCTCAGAACGCGCTGTGATATACCATTTACCTATTCCAATATGTGTGAATGATTGGTCCTGTATATTATCAAAATATTTTAATTCAGTTCCTGTAATGATTTATGCATTTGTAAAGTTTTCACCTGGTGTATTTACTACTCATTGCAAAACTCCATACTTCCAAATGACTTTTGTTTAGAATAATGATACACAGCCAAAAAAAAATGCCTGTAATTTTGAAGAATTCAGCTAGATTCAAGAGCAATTATTAGATAAGATAGAGAGTAGGGAATTAGGGATCACTCATCTATCCAAGTGTTAATTTAATGATTATGGCAACTGATTTTTTTTCAAAATGGCAAAAATATTCTTTTACATTTTCCTCCAACCATTGAAGGGTTGAAGAAAAACTTTTAGGTTACATTTGCCTTTAGCTTTCTGATATTGTTTAATGTTTTAGCTACATGTAACCTTCAAGGGGTTTCAGCAAATAACTATTGACTAGATGGTTATGAATGGAAACTGCATCTGGTTAAGAATTGTATACTTTATCAGTAAATATTCTCTATGGCTTGGGTATTTACGGTTTGGAGGGAAAGGAGGGTACACCTTCATTTTTTAAATGGAGAAAGTTGTTAAATATTTATAAAAGATGAACGGGATGATTGGAAAATTACTTATAGTATCTTGTTTTTCTCCTTTTATTTATAAAAAAAAAAAAAACTAGTAGAGAGTACTTACTTAAAACAGAAAATTTACCCTCCCTTTCCTCGCCCCCAACTCCTTAATCCAAACATGACCTTAAAAATTTGAACAGAAAATTTAAGGTTCTTTAGAATACCTATGAAGTGTATTTGGGGGACATTGCAGAGCTATTTTAACTTATTTTTCTAGAGAAGTTGAATGATTCGAAGGCCTTTTACAGGTAGAAGAAAATTGAAAGATTTATTGCTTCAAAGTGATAATCGTAAATGTGCTGATTGTAATGCTCCAGATCCTAAATGGGCGTAAGTGTTTCCTTTATTTCCTCATTGTGGTTTACGTTAATTGGCATTATCATACTTGTTTTGGCAAACAGATTGTGAATATGACATAAAGCTGTAGGAAACTAACTGCCTGTAAAATATATTAAAGAATAATATCGCTCTTTCTATTTATCACTTCACTTTTGAATACTGCTTTTCAGGTCTGCCAACATTGGAGTTTTTATATGCTTAAAATGTTGTGGTGTGCACAGAAGCCTCGGTACACATATATCAAAGGTAAACCCATTCACCACCATTCTTAGGTTGTGTAATTGTTCTGGAATTGATGTCTGGATTTTAGAATTACTTTTTCCTCTCCTGCCAAATATTAAATTTGATGCTTGAATGGAGTATCTTCTCGTTTTTTCCTTCAACAAATTTAAAGACTGATAATTCATATGTTTGGGTTGTTATTTTTGAAGAACACGCATGCAATAAATTTGATGTGATATGGAGTGTTTGACAAGATAAATAAACTAGCTTTTAACTTATTTGACTAGCTTAAAAGCATTTGACTAAAATAATTTGTTTAGTAAACTAGCTCATTGCGTTAACTTGTGACGATTTTTGAAATGCTAGTTCATCTAGCGATTGAGCTTACAAGCTCCTACTTCTCTTTTGTTTTCAGTTTCATCCTCACTACCTTATTGTAATTCCTCCTTCACTCTTCTCACGTTAGAAAGTCCTTAATGCCACTCGCAATCGTCATGAAAGATTGAGAGCATTTGGATGCTTGTAACTTGTAAGTCTAACAGTGAACTGTACAACTATTGAACACAGTTTCCTGGAATAATAATTGAAAAATTGCAAAGACATATTTATAACTCTCTGAGTCTGAGTTAAAAAAGAAGCAAACTAACCAGTTTGGCCAAAGTCATTGAATTGGATTCAACACTAAGAGTATGATGAACATTTTTTGAAAATTACTATTCATGAGTGTGTCAATTGCACGTCAGTTTCACCTTCGTTTTCATTTTGAGGTTGAAGGTTGTTTCTATACAAGCATGAATAAGATTAGACTGCAAGGTTTGTATTGTGTAAGGAACCTTAGCTATACTGTATATAAAGAATAACTTTATTTTATTCTGAAAGATGAATACAAAGTTGACAATAGTGACCCCACATACCCATAGGCACCAATCCCAGAGCTAAGTTTCTGCAGAGGAAATATCCTCTCTTTATTTTCAAATAATTCCCCAAAAAGATGACTGGGTGTTCCCAATAAGTAACTCCCTTAGCCAGTGCTAAATAACAATAATTAACAACTTCTGGAAACTAAGCTGACATGGTAACAGAACTGAATAACAACCAAAAGACAAACCTAATAATTGCAACAACCCTATCCTAACTAATCCTCCTTGGTGACACATCCTGAACTGGTTTTTTCTTCTGCTTCTTGCTCCTATATTGTCTCATGTACACTTCAAATATGGGGCTTATCATTCTGATTCAGGGATCTAACGTGTTATGGGTGATTGCCTACACTAAACAACCTTAATGTTTGGCATGAAATCAAGCAATGAAATCTTTACATTCAGCAAATTGACTGATAATTGTGTTGTGACCTAGTTTTTTTTCAGTGGGCAGTCTATCAATGATGCAGATCCAACTTTTCTTATCTTTCACTTTTTTTTCAATACGATCTTAAGAGTGGTGTGAATGCTGAACTCTTTTTGTTTGACAGCATTGTTTTTTATTCTCAGGTTTTGTCTGTGACATTGGATGACTGGTCAGAGGATGAAATAGACGCAATGATGGAGGTCGGGGGAAATGCTTCTGCTAATTCAATTTATGAAGCTTATATTCCTGAAGGACTTACAAAACCCGAACCAGATGCTGGTCACGAGCAGCGTTCTAAGTTCATAAGGTTAGATTTGTTTTCATATACACAAAAGCAGTGTATATATGTCATTGTTAGCTTCTTTGATTCATTTTTGAAAGTTTTATTGTCACCATGAAGTAGGTAATGCCAAAGGCTATTGATTCTCTCTCTGATATTTGTTTGACCCATTTGCTTCACGGTTTATTTTCTTGACTTTCTGCCATTGTTTCAACGAGTATAGTGAGTGAATTCCCTAACTCACATCATTTTTCTTTGTGACTATTTGAACTACAGGTCAAAATATGAATTTCAAGAATTTCTGAAACCGAGTTTGCGCATTGTATCTGGAAAAAGCAGTCTAGAATCAAGTTCTGCCAAAAGTTTTATGGATAGTTTAAAAAGTACTAGTAGTGCACAGAGACTGGTAACTTCATGTTATGTGTTAGTTCTTCTGATTATCTAACTATTTTTATGTGAGGGTGAAGAAATATAGGGACCAATTTTGGTGCAAGCATCTTTTTGTTTTAAAATAGATTTTTAATTGAATTGAGGTGTCGTTGGGCCAGATGAAAAGCATTCTAATAAAATATAGTTAATATAGATGAGATGAAGCTTGCTGCATTATCCAACTTTACTAGCTTCACAGCATTGGCAATGCAGTTATCCTCACGAGTGATTTCCTTAGAATGTGACTGATATTGGTGTCAACAACAGGAAGGTATGGTAGAATTTATTGGAATGTTGAAGGTGAAAGTGATTAAAGGCACAAATTTAGCTATCAGAGATATAAAGTCAAGTGATCCGTATGTGGTTTTGAGCCTTGGCCAGCAGGTTGGTGTAACTATATATCTTGGGATACTGTTGCTCTGTATCTTCTATTTATAGTTGTAAAATTAGAGTGGTAATTTTCTTTCTGAAACTAATTTGGTGCTTTGTCTTAATGCATACAGACTGTCCAAACATCTATAATGAGGAGTAACTTGAACCCAATCTGGAATGAGGAATACATGCTGTCTGTTCCAGAGCATTATGGACAGATGAAATTGGTATATTAGAATTTTGTTGTTGTGAAAAGCAGACCTTATTTTCTGTGTGTTCTATCATATATAGCTACATCACTTAAATAAAATGAGTTCTTCATCCCTCAACGTCTAACACCTTTTACCTTACAAAACAAGGTCCTTGTATTGCTAGCAACATAATCCTAATTAAAGTCACCTTCTCTTGCATCCTTTCTCTCTGTTGGAAATTAAACAGTTCTATTCCGAATACAATTTGTAATTTGGTTATAACTAATAATTCCTATTGGAAGCAAAAGTTTGAATTTATGATGAAAATTAATTAAAAAGTTACATAAACGTTATCCTAGTCTAGACATTCTTCATTTACCTGCTTTGCTATTTTGGTATGATAATTAGTAAGTGATGGGAACATCTCGTCTGAGGATAGACATAGAAAATTTTTCTGTACTCTGATTCACAATCTCTTGTTATTTTGTTCCCTTGTCAATTCATAGTAAGCAACTATTTTCTCTCTCAAAATGCCACAAACTTTAATGTCTTAACAATGTTCAACATGGGAAAACTGGTTTTGTACTGCCTTGTCTTTAGGATTTAGTAGCAAAAATGGTTAATATTTAGATTCTACCTCTAGAAAATAGCCTTATTTCAGCTGCACTTAGGATTACGGTCTTCTACTGGTCAACATCATGTTTAATAAGCTTGAGATTGAACTGGAAATGTGATGCTATCTAGAATACTGTATTTTAGTGGAATGGGAAGAAAAAGGAAAGGCAATGCAATAGGGGATACAATAAAGATATGCTTCATTGCGTGTAAGAAGCACGGTATGATCCAAAAACTAAGTAGGATCCACAAAATACAAGCATGCTAGAGAAGATGAGGTGGCAAATTTTTTTTTTTTAATATTATTGTATTGCTCTTCAAGTTGATATAATTATTACTTCAAGCACAACTGGAAGTGTTTTTCTTCCTCTTCAACTGAAAACTCTTTAAATTAATAAAGATCTCTCTTATGGTTGATGAATGTCCTGTATTTCACTGCTGTTAGATGTTTATGTATATTGCATTTTGCTTTGTGTGTTGTTCTTTCGAACTCCTCTCTTTCTCGCTTTCTATATGTGTACACGAGAAAGAAAATAACTGATTTTTGGTTTGAAAACATGACACTTTATCTTATCAACTGGCTGTGCTGCAGAAAGTATTTGATCATGACACATTTTCCGCTGATGATATTATGGGAGATGCAGACATTGATCTTCAGTCTCTGATAACATCTGCTATGGCATTTGGAGATGCTGGAATGTTTGGCGATATGCAGATAGGAAAATGGTTAAAATCCGATGACAATGCACTTCTGGAGGATAGCACAGTCAATATTGTTGATGGTAAGGTTAAACAAAAGATGTCACTAAAGCTCCAGAATGTTGAATCTGGAGAATTAGATCTTGAACTCGAGTGGATTCCTCTTGATCAATAGGGACTTCATTGCTGTTAGCCTATGTATTTTCTTCAAAATGTATTCTCTTGAAGAAATGTCTGTAATTTTTTTCTTCACCTTTTGATCCATCATCCTAGAGGAACAAATAAATCTGTAATTTTTATATTTAATTCATGTCTGTTAAATCATTTGACCAAAAAATTAGTAATTTTTCTTCAAAAAAAAAAAAAAACCAATTTATTTTAGGGGAGAGGGAGAGGGAGTGGGACAGAAAACATACACTTTTGGTAAGGTGTTGATCATCATATGTTTACTTTTTTGTGCGCAAATGCCAGTTACCATGCATGCATGCCTTGATGAAATATGCGAAATTGATAGTGTTCGGTTTTTTTATATAAGAATTAATCTCAAATGTTCATTGCCCTAATTACGATTGTTGTTCATTTTGTATACAATATTTATATATTGGGTACGTTAAATTCTTCAAAAGGGTTTTAAATAAGTGGCATTAGTTCCAAGGCAGGGGATAGAAACTAAACCGTATGTTTGGATAATTTGAATGTTCCGAACCATAATTTGTTGAGTGTAAGCTGAGTTTTTATCAAAACATGGAAAAGTCATATTTAAGTACCGTGACCTTTTTATTAAGCTAAACTATGTTTTTTAAACTATAAACAGAGACTATTAATTTCGTATGATTTTTAAGCTAAGCTGAGGTTAATCAACCCTCTTTTTATATGGAAAATGCTACTCGATGCTTTTAGACTATTAGTTGAAAAAATAATTTTTTTATTCAGATAAGAAAAAATGTCATTCTATAACTTTTTAATGCACAGTCAATAAAAAAAGAAAATTGTCTTTTTTATATCCTAATTCTGACTTCCACTTTATAGTTTTCTCTCCTCTTATTTGTTAGTCAAATATATGAGGTGCCTGTGACTATAATTTATAATTGATATTTTTATGACATACGATTTAATATAAAATTTATAAGTAAAATATATTTAAAATGACATTTCATTTATATTCAACTGTTCAAAAATAATTCTACCCCATTTTAAAATTACTAGATTCTTTATTCTCTTTTTCATCTCTTTCTCACTTAGGACATGTTTGATTGAAAAAATAGAGTGAAAACTAACTTTTTTAACGTAGTTGATGTAATTATCATCCTAAATTATTATTAATATTATTATTATTATTTGTATATCTTTAGAGTAGTTAAAAAAAAATGTATACACATTTGTTTTCTGCCAAACTAAAACACAATATAAAATTGGTATAAAGCTACCAGCCCATATATAGAAGAGGAAAAACTCTCGACAGAAAAAAAAAACAATTATAAACCATTTACATATCAAACATGTAAACCCCTAATAAATATTTCCACCAAAAATATTAAAGAAAAATAATAATAATATAACTATTATTTAATTGACTTCATTATTCTATCAATTAGATGAGTATTTTTAAAATATTAAATTAATCAATTCTTTTCCGTATTAAATAATATAGACTATTTAAAAAATATATATTATAAAAGAATCTAACAAAAAGATGTTTTAAAAAACAAAAATAAAATTTAAAATTTGGAATTTCATTTAATCTAATCAGATCAAATGTGAATTAAATTCAAATAAAAAATTACAAAAAATTAACCCAATCTAAGAAATTTTATTTATTGAGTTTATTAGGTTGAACAACGTATCTCATCTTCATTTCCACATCTAATTATAAATAATAAGTAGGTGAGATGTCTTAAGCGAATCTGTTTTTCTACTTTCACCAATTTTTCTTATTTAAACTGCCCCCACTTTATAAAAAAAAATATTCCCTCTTCTAAATAACCAATTCTTTGATTCAAAATTTTTAAGAACTATTATATCCTTTGAACTCACATTTTACATGATTTATCTAAAACCATGTATTTTGTAACAAATTCTTTTATTTATTGAAAATGAGTATAAACTCTATCACTTTCTCTCTTTTGTCCCTTTGTCTTTTTAATTGAAAAAAAAATCAAAATATATTTAAAAACACGAGAGAAACTCTTTTAAGTGCAATTTAGAAAAAAATATTAACATATTGATGTGTCTTTTTTGTGCTAATACTCAAAATTAAAAAAACTTTATTAGTTTATCAAAACTAAAAAAATAGTTCCCAAAACTAAATTTGATAGAATAAAATATTTTTTTTCAAAATTTAGGATTTTAAAATTTAAGGTTTAAAATTTAGGATTTAAATTTGTTTTTAATGCAAAATTTAATATTGAACTAAAAAACACTTTTAGATTTAGAAACTAAAATAAAAAATTATCACAGATTTCAAGATTAAAAACAATGAAATAAAATAAAAATAAGTTTGGACCTTTCACACTCCATTTAGTGGTAACGTCTGGTGAAAACCGAAAGAAACTGGTTGTACTAAAAATCAGAAATTAGTTGAGAAGTCACTTCACTTTACTGGAGAGACAAAAAAGTTAGGTCTGCCACTGAATAATAACTAAAAAAATTAAAAATATATTTATTGCCACAACTTTTGCCATACACAACTAATCTCTACCACAAATAAATAAATTAAATATATAATACAAATACAGAAAAACCCATTTACACAGTGATTTCAACTCAACCATCACTCACAACTAATTGAAGCTTGTTGTCACTATTATTGTGACTTACATTATTACAATTATTATTATTATTGTTAGAAGCATGAAACGATTCGTTTTGGCGTGGCTTTTTCCTGTGCTTAAACAAATAAAGTAGCGCCGAAGCCACTAACAGGACGCCACCTGTTATTCCGCACACCAGACTCGCCGTCATCAGCGCCTGTCCCACGTGGCTTCTTCCGCCGCCGCCGACTCCCCACCACGGCGGCGGAAGGGACTCCGTCGCGTTCCTGAACGGAGTGTCGGAAGAGCCGTTGGTGGTGCTGAAGAAGGACCTCATCTCCGGTGAAGAATTGGCCGGTGGCGAGGCCTGGAAGAGGAGGCCGTGCTCCGATGGCCGGAGATCGCGCCCGGCGGACGAACTTCCGGCGAGTAGTAGCGCGACCGCGATGAGGATCGCCGTGGCGAGTTCCGAGAGCGACGACATCAGAAGAAACGAGTTCAGCGTTTGCGTAAACACAAGAAAACGGTAGTGACTGGCATGAACGATATATATATATATATATATATATA
>Ga0123340_1007486_pt1 | contig 10423 bp, 4 predicted proteins | sample SirMexnodulemix_FD_89961 | JGI IMG/M metagenome (GOLD analysis project Ga0123340, IMG submission 89961) | Root nodule microbial communities of legume samples collected from Mexico - Siratro Mexico nodule mix | ecosystem: Host-associated > Plants > Roots > Nodule | place: Mexico: Nepantla...
GAACCAAACTATATATAAGAGTTAGAAATAGATAGGCTGATTAAATCAAAGCAAAAAAAATTAACCACTTTTGTAAAAATGTATCGGTTTATTGATTTTACATTATAAAACAATTCAGTTTAGTTATTTTTCAAAATGCATTAGAGTTTGACTTATATAATTGTTCGTAACATTTTTATTCAATAAATGTATTACAATGAACTTATTAAAACATACATTTTTTTTTAGTTTAGAAAAAAAATGTTGATTGAACTCTATTATTTTGATAAAAATAATAAAATAATTAGTTAATAGAATTGTTTATTCAAATGTATCTCAAATAATGCAACCAAAGTCTTTTATTTTGTCGACATGGTTAATATAATGTGAAAAATTGCAATCTTTTATATAATACATAGGTAGTTAAGTTTATAATATTTTTTAAATAACAATTTATTCATATTTAGTATTTACATTAAACGTCACTTATAAATTTCATCACTGAAATCATAATTGATAACTCATAATATAATATTCAAAAATCAATCATCAAAGTAAATAAAATACTATATAACATACATGCACTAAAAGCAAATAATATCTGCTAATACCTATAGTTAGAAATTGAATAAATTTATTATGCACTAATTTTTGCAACATTATGTTAGTATTATATCAGTTATCACATTTTTTGCAATTAAAAAAATACAAAAGTGTTTTTCAAATCAAATTGATTCAAAGTACTTTACCTCGACATTGATTTTCAGAATTAGATGAATAAGTCTGGCGTCTTTTTCACTTCACCCTAGTGTTAAGTGTTTGCTATGTTTGGGTTAGTGATAGTAACTCCCCCATTCAAATTTTGAAAAAAATACAGAATATATATATAGATAGTGTTTAACGGACAATTAGACTTTTTGAATTGATTTTTTTTTCTTAATTCTTATACTTATCATAGTGAATTAATAGTTATTTTTGGTGGTGAACTTGTCCGTGCTAATGACTTCAAATGTTAATTATTTGGTGAATGTATTTTAAATATTTTGATGAACTAATTAATTGGTTACATTTTAACACTTTATGTTTTTATTTATTATTTATTTTGCAGGCTGCAATTATTTGGTAGATCAATTCATGCAATTTTTCTTTTTACTTTTCTTGAAAATTGTTACAAGCAAACCTAACTCAAGTCATAATCCAATTAAAGTCAATTTAGGCTGGAATGAAAACTTAGTCTCAGATGCTAGCTTGTACTATTTTTCTCACATGTAGGTTTAATTGAGTTGTCCAATTTTGTCACTTTTATTTAGCCAAAATTATAGTATTTTCATTTAAAAAACAAACCCTTATATTGGACTATTTGGTTATCTGACAAAATTTCGAATCTCTTCGTTTTCGTGTGGAGGCATTTTGGTAATATAAAAAAAATATGAAAAGTGTCATCATCATCTATGATCTTTAATTGATTTTTTAATTTCATAATATTGGATTATTATATGAATGGACAAATGAATGTAGACGCAGGAGTTGGCTGGCTTAGCGTTGAACACTGCTCCATGCTGTTAAAACCTTCGCTGCTCACACACCAATCCAGCTTCAAATTTTCCCGAGAAACTCGCATTTTCCGGTAAAATTACTCTCACATCACTCTCAACTTTCTCAACATCACCGCACTCGCTTTCCATTCCAATTTTCATCTTCTTTCACCGATTTCCATTTTCTTCTCTCTCAATTTCAAGGGCAAGAAACTCTACCAATTCCCGCATGGCGCCTCCAATCCTCTCCCTTGCTCTTCCCTCCGACACCGGTCGAGTTCTGAGCATTCAATCTCACACCGTTCAGGTTTTTCTCTTCGCCGTTTACTCCTCGATTGCTTCTTTAATATATTCAATGTTCCTTCAAGATGTCGCCGACTGTTTCTAGAATGAAGAATAATAGCCTATACTGAAATCAGTATATTGAGATGCTCTTATAAACAAATGCTCTGGAAAAAAAGATGATAAGGTTTATTTATTTTAACATGCGTGATGTTTTGGATTGAGAAAAATGGAATTCTTGGTTTCTTCTTAGTGGTAGTAAAATTTTATGCAACTATGCTTTGGTAATTGGTATTGATAATGAATTGAATGTCATTGTTAGTTGAATGCAGCTGGCGAAGTACTTACCTTGCATTGTGACTGCTTGTTTATTATTCTCAGGGGTATGTTGGCAATAAATCGGCGGTCTTCCCTCTGCAACTACTGGGCTACGATGTGGATCCAATTAATTCCGTGCAGTTTTCGAATCATACAGGCAAGCTGAGTCTTTAATTTTTTCATTCAGTCTCTCAAGACTGAGGCCCTGATATATGGTGTGTGCCATTTGTCAATCTGAACAATTTTAGGTGTGGTATGCTATACTCGTTAAAGTAATACTGCAGTTATGGTTTGATAAATTTGAGGATTATGACGCAGGATATCCGACGTTTAAGGGGCAGGTCTTGAATGGGCAGCAACTCTGGGAACTAATAGAAGGCCTTGAAGGAAATGAGTTATTGTTCTATACTCACTTGTTAACAGGTATTGTAATGTATTTTTGACTGTGAACTTTATGTCACTTACCTCATGAGCTCTATATTAAATAGGGAAAAGTAGACTGCTGATTCAAGTTTTGCCACAATATGCAGCAATCTATATTTCTTAGACGATGTGTTTCTTCAACCAATTTTGTTGCTCTTGAGAAATGCTTCAATTTTTCTAAATGAAAGTAGATTAAATTATTCATTGACTGTCCATTAAGTGTCATATTATTTTGCATGTTTGAGTTCTTGTGTTCTTTTAAGTTATTTTATTCTTCTGATTTTTTGGTCACAAACTTATGTTTATCTCTTTCAAAATCAATATTCTGTATTACTGTTGAGTCGTCCTGCAATATTTCCTTTATTAAAAATTCTAATTGTTATGATATCTATGATATATTTTTGTGAACTACTATAATATTGTCAGTTGTCTTTAATCTTCATCCTGTCAGTTTGATGGGATTTTATTCTGTTCCCTATTTGAATTTCAGGTTATATTGGTTCAGAATCTTTTCTAAACACTGTATTGCAAGTCGTCAACAAGCTTCGGTCAATAAACCCAGGGCTTATATATGGTGAGAATATTGAAGATATGGGATTGTTTGATATTCTGATAAAGTTGAGCTGATAAGTTATACTATGTGGCCTTGTACAATGTTTGTGATTTCTTTTATCATTTTCAGCTTTACTTTTAACTTCAGGCCATGTTATATTGACCTAGCTTTTATGAATAATTAGATTTTACAAGAAGGAAAAATGAAAAACATAATTTAAGTCTTTAAACATAAATGGAGAAATTGAAGAGAAAACTCACATCCTGTTGTAGCCAACAGGGAATATGCTTTTTTAAGTCTTGACTAAAGTTTGTGTTCTAGATGGCCAATGCAGTTTTGTCATGATTTTTAAGTGTTGACAATTGAGGCATGGGGAATATGATTTCAATGTTTTTCCTTTTTTTGGTGTTGGACATTTGAACCTCAAGCTTTTATTTTACCTTCTTTTTTCTTTTTAGAGAATATGTATATATGTGCATCTGCATCTAATAAAATTGTGCTTCCTTGTCAGTATGTGATCCAGTGATGGGTGATGAAGGAAAGCTTTATGTTCCTCAAGAGCTAGTATCAGTCTATCGTGAGAAGGTATGACTGTTCTATAAAGATATTTCTGCAGGTGTGAAGTGCAAATCATTTATACTAGTAGTCATATACAGTGTAACAAATTAGAAAAACATAAACTTATTCAATTGAACTATTGTATTTGTTGAATTATAATTTAAAATGATACAATTACTTAGTTAACAGGTTCCTATTTTTATTGGATGATACAGGCATACTTCCCTTTCATGAATCCCATTTTAAATTTGAAAAGTATATTCCTAGTCTTAGCATCTGAGTAACACATATTTTGGCAGGTTGTGCCGGTGGCTTCAATGTTGACTCCCAACCAGTTTGAGGCAGAACTACTGACAGGTTTCAGGTATTTATATAACAATTAATATTGCATAATTTTTTTTCTGTTCCACTTGTTCCTTTCTTGGTTTTCTTTCTCTAGTGTATGGATGATATCACATCTATTTGGTTTCCTTTTCTGTTCAATAAAAAGTCGTTGACTAAGTTTTGGGAGTAAAAGATTGATGTTGTTGAGATGAAGTTATGGACACAACCCAGAATGAAATTATTTGGAGTTCATATGGGGTTGTATGATATCAATACTACTATTGATTTGCTTGCACTAGAGAAGGTTCCATTTTGAGCTACAAGTGTTCTTTTCCTCTATTTTTTCTTTATAATAATTAGATACCTTTCTGGTCCTAATATTTATTTATTTTGTTCAATTTGGTGCCTCAATTTTTCAAATGCAACTATGTATACCTTTCAAGGTTTAATCAAGTCTCAATTTTTAAAAAAAGCAACAATATGACTCTTTCATGTATTGGATTTGATAATGTTAATTTTATAAATTTTTACTATGTGTTGGTTATAAATTTTATTAATGCATAAATTAAAACTGTCAATATTTAATTTTTAACAAATTTATTGTGAATTGGATGGAAAGTAGTCACATTGTTACCTTTTTTAAAAGGTGAGGGATTGGATTGAATATTTTACTAATAGTGAGACCAAATTGGGACTAAAAGGGTAATTAAACCTTTATAGTTTGGGGGAAAGAGGAGAGTTGGTCTCATTATTATTATCCATGGTTTTTTTCTCCTACAAATTGATGCATTTTTGTTTGTGCGGGGTATGGATATGCCTATATTGAGGTAAAAATCTTGGTAGCTTTTAGGTTTAATTACTTTTTTAGTATCGTTATTTATTTGTTTTATTCAATTTGATCCCACTGTTACTGAAATGTTTAATCAAGTCTCAATATTTTAAAACGTACAATTAATAACGCATAGTGATGATTTATAAAACGAATGAATATAATTTCAGCCAACAAAAGAGTCACATTGTTGCATTTTTAAAAATTGAGAGATTTAATTGAATCTTGAAAGGGTTACACTGTTGCATTCTTAAAAATGAAAGACTTGATTAAACCTTTTATTAATAGAGGGACCAAATTGAAGAATAGGAATAATAGGATAAAAAAGGTAATTAAACCTAGCTCTTAGGAATGTCCAGTGTGTGCTATTGCTTTGCCATGCCATTGCCACCAAAGTATTCTGGCATTATTGGAAATATATTTGTAGTTTGCCATTCATGGAAATGATTGGGCTTAGATCCAACATCCACCCACTGATTATCTTGTTATTTAGAATGTGGTGAGTGATTGAGAGCATATTTTCACCAACCAAAGGTAGTTTGTGGTTTTTTAGTTATTTTTATTTTTCTTTGTCTGTTTAGTTCATATGCATTCTATTTGAGCTTCTCTACAATTTATTTGTTTTGCCTTCTAAGTGCTCAAATTTTCTACTTATTATAGGATTGAGTCCGAAGGGCAAGGTCGGGAGGCCTGTAGGCTTCTCCATGCAGCTGGGCCTTCAAAGGTATGCTTCTATTGTAGTATGTTGAAAACGGCCTTCTTTTTGGGAGATAACCTATTGGTGTAAATTTTCTCCTTTCAACATAGGCTTGTTGTACCGGTCAAGACTTTTTCTGTTTTGATCAGTGTGTGCGAACTGTTTATTGCTGTTGTTGTTGTCTTAATAGCGAAGGGCATCTGTTTTGAGTTTTGACCTATTAGTCACAAATGTTTTATACTTTTTCTATGTTATGCAAATTGATTTCTCAATTAACTTTTAAACAATTTTCTCAGATGTTTTGACTACAATGGTAAAGAAAAGATTCACAAATTGGCTCTGTTGGAAAGTATCTCCTATTTAAGGAGAACATATTTCTTGGGAACCAAAAATTAAGAAGAAAAAGAAAAGAAGGATTTTTATAGGATACTCTTTGTTCTAGCGGTCCTTATATATCATATTAACAATCAAAAAAACGGTAGAAAGAAAATGTCCTGTTTGACATGGCTTCTTCCTACCTATACCTATGAATTCCATTGGACCCAAAAATGATACATTGGAAGAATCATGTGAGTCTTCCAATATCAATAGGTTGATTCTTCAGCTTCTTTATATTCCAAAAGTAGAGAAGATCTCAGGATGAAAGAACAAGAAATAGGAGAGAAATCTCTCCTCCAAGGGTTTTCCCTTCCCAATGGATTTCTCCTTTCTCAAAGAACCAATGCTCAATTTACAGTAACAACAAATTTGCATCTCTACTATCCTTCTTCCCCTATTTATATCTAACTAACCCATCTAACCAACTAACTAACTGATTAATATTCTAACTATCTTAATAAAATTTTCGTTCTCATACCTTAACAATTTTCTTCAGTGCACCAATGTGACGTTATGTTATATCTTTGGAGGACCAAAATAAATGTCTACTATATTTCTTGACTACTAAATATTTAGTAGTGCTGCACACAACTTTATCTTGTCTTCTATCATGTTCATTCTTTCACTGAATGGCATATGAGCACTTAGCATTGGATTGATTTAGCCTTTTTTATGCTCATTTGTAATTTTTTCAGTTATGATTCTGGTTTGAATAATCCTTGTATCTCTTTTTTTTTGTGACAAAATTAAATCTCTTATTCCCCCTCCCCTCAAGTTGGGTATTTGTTTACTCTGATCATAAAATTCGGCCAGATCCTTCGCTACCTGAAAATTGTGGATTTTAACTTCGTACATACAACACTAGTTGAGACAGGTTAGATCTTTGTATTTACCAAATTCCTAAAGTGGCACACCTCTAGTGTACAGACAACCTTCAAATCAATTCACACGCAGCAGCTTGAATCTAAATTAGTAAATTACACATGCGAATTCCATGCTGAATCTGTACATTTTAATGTTCATTTTCTTGGTGGTTTTTTTAATGCCAAGAAATTGTCTACATCTGATGTCACAACTCGATAACTCTTGCTTTGATGATTTTCCACGGTGTTGTTTTGGCTCTTCTATTCTCAACCATTTAGCTGACGTACTTTCTCTTCAGGTTATAATTACAAGTATAAATATTAACGGGAATCTTCTTCTCATTGGCAGTCATCAAAAAGAAAAGGTGAATTACTTGCTGCCTGTAATTCTTTAATTGGTGGTAATATTTTTATTTCTTATTTCTGATTGGCAGTCATAAAAAAAAGTGAACTAAATGCTGCTTATAATGCTTTTGTTGGTGGTCATATTTTTATTTCTTATTGCAGATATATACGAGGTGGTATATAGATCAAATTTACTAAATTTTCGTATTTATCTTGCATAATATGTTTGCTTATCGCTTGAGCATTTGCAGTGATTTGAAAAATTTATCTTCCACAATTCCATAATTTTCTGGAAACCAAACTGACCTAAGTGGTTCAACTAAACAATAGTGAATTGTTTAGCTGCATGGTTCAGTTAGTTCCTCATGTTATAACCAAATGAAGCTGAGTGTTGCCATTCTGTAGCCAAATGATTAGGTAGTTCATATAATGGTGGCTAGTGGTGACAAGTGACGGACAAACCACATCTTTTGTGACATTGCAGCTTGCAACAATGTCGTGAAGTAAAACTCAATGTACATGCATATTGGACCTGTTATAAGTACTTGCGTATTGTACTTTGAGAGTAATACGCTATTCAAATAATAATGTAATGTGTCAATGCATAATCATACAAGTTATTAGATCGAATATAAAATATTATTAAATTACAATAACTGATAATTCGGTGATGATTTTATTTTACATACTGTTCTCATGGTAACAACCTAACTTGTATTATCTTTGTTTGATAGGGAGAGCCTCCCAGACAATTTAAGATCGTGATTCCAAAAATACCAGCTTATTTTACGGTATGAATATTCTGTAAATATTTCTGTCTATATATGGTTTTTAGCAATATTGATCTTTACAATATTTTTTATGTGAATGGGAAAATTTTATTTGGAGTCGAACACAGATAATTTCTGCTTGAAGTATGCAATGATTTTTGCATCTGAATCTATGGATTATCAAAGAATGTATCAATTTATTGCCATAAATATATCTGAGCTACATGTGTCATCTTCATTAGCATGTAGAGCTCCAATTATCATGTTTTCCTTGCTTCCACAGGGCAAAATACAATGATGACATTTCATCTTGAAAAACTGTATCTTCATTGAAGTAGCTATATGCTCCAATTATCATCATTGCCCATCTAGCAAACTAGCCTTGTTATGCAAAAAATGCACGTGCAAACAGAACTTCTAACTTTAATTGCTCTTAATCAATTTAACCGGTGCTCCATGGACAGTAAGAAGTTTATCCAAAGCCCGAAAGATAATAGGAAAGAAATTCATTCAAGAAAATTTTAAACGACCAACTTATAAATTTATTCGCTTAATTTCTTTAATCCAATTTCTCTTTAGATTCAAACATTCGGTGAATAGAACCTTAACTATGTTCTTATGCTTGTAGGGAACAGGAGATCTCATGACCGCACTTCTTCTTGGTTGGAGCAATGTATTTTACCTTTCCTTGAGAGTTAGCACTATAGTTTAGTCTTACCAATGTTTTAAATCCCGGAATACGGTGTGTAGCGGCCGGTTCCAAAAACACTATAGTGAGATAGCATATAGGGGTATAAGTGCTATTTTGAAAATTTTTATAGTTTATGTTAATGTATATTATATAATTATAAACTTTCAAGAATGATAAAAATCATTCTAAATTAATAATATTCATAATTAACACTAAAAAGACATAGGTGTTTTTAAAGATGAGTAAACACCAGCAAAAGTCAGCTTTTCAATATTGAATATTCAATCCTCATGTTCCAAATTAAAGTCTTCTATATCGTTTTCGCAGTTAATACATATCGTTTTGAAAATTAAAATCCCCGAAGTAACCCTGAATGAAAGCTCTGATGTATCTGTTCTTAGGTAATTTTTGGAATCAAGCAATTATAGCACCTGCTATTTAGTCCGCTACAACCCTGTAGTGGGAGGAGCCGCTACACGCTGCTACACCGCTATAGTGTGCTATTTACAAATTTGTATATTCTTACTTACTGTAATTTCATATAATGTGTCAATTTATTTCAGAAATACAGAGACAACCTTGAGATTGCAGCAGAACTTGCAGTGTCAAGCTTGCAGGTATTTATTTTCTTGATGTGTCATTAATCTTATTGTTTTTCCATTTCTGGCACTGTGCTACTAGCACTTTTCGGTTAATAAAGTCCTTCTATATTCAAAATATTTTGACTGAGTTATATTACCATGAGAACATAAAGTGAGATTTTAAATTATGGCATTCATGTTGCTGAGTGAGCCCATAATTTTGAATAGATAATTAACAGTTCAAGCATCACCAATATGTGCAGGCAGTCTTACACAGGACGCTCAGTGACTACAAAAGCGCTGGACATGATTCCCAGTCAACCAGTTTAGAGATCAGATTAATTCAAAGTCAGGATGATATTCGCAACCCACAAGTTAAATTTAAAGCAGAAATATACAGTTAAGGTGGTAATTTAATTTGAACATGTATGTATTTATGTGTATTATTATTATTAAAGAACGAAGACAATTATAAGAAATTGAGAAGGAAAGTTTATTTATTTGTTTTTTGTTGATCAAATTTAGAAATGGGAAAGTTATTCAAATCTAATTATTATATGATGAGAAAGTAGAAAAAATAGTGTCTAACTATAAAAAATTCTTATACATATTTATACACATTTTTAGGAAATAAAGTGTGTGTATATATATATATATATATATATATATATATTAGAATCCATATTCACCATGTCTGGCTATGCCTGTACGCGTTGATCATTCCATTGTCGATGTTGATTGTTCAAAGTATGATGGAGTATATTTATGTATATAGAAGATGATTGATGACTATATATGATTTTCATTAATTATGGTGGAATTTTGTGTTCTATCATTGACATTATCCAAAAATAATGGTGCTTCAACATGATTTAATCTAACTTTCTACTTTCCCCTTGGGTGGTTTTCGCCAATAAAGGCATTGAAATAATTTATATGCCGATTTTCAGAGACATTGAGATTATGTATTAATTGAGTTGGGTAAATTGGTAATTGAGATTATGTATTATGTATTAATTACCAAACGTCGGTGACAAATTTATGCATTAATATCTACTTTCAACACACCTGGAGATAAACAATGAAAAATTACTCCAAATAAACATTAGACAGGGTAGAATTTAAATGTATTATTGTTTTATATTTTTTTATGTTTTTTCTTTTGTTAATTGACACTATTCTTAGTGCCTAAAAATTCATTCTAGCATCATTAGTATCTTTTATCCTCTCTTTTAGAAAAATAAAATAAAATTACACACTTAACTTGTATAGAGAATAAAATCGAAATGCTTTATAA
>Ga0123340_1007487_pt1 | contig 10423 bp, 10 predicted proteins | sample SirMexnodulemix_FD_89961 | JGI IMG/M metagenome (GOLD analysis project Ga0123340, IMG submission 89961) | Root nodule microbial communities of legume samples collected from Mexico - Siratro Mexico nodule mix | ecosystem: Host-associated > Plants > Roots > Nodule | place: Mexico: Nepantla...
ACATTATTTAAATTAGTATATATTTATTCTTATATTTTTTTTATTTTTATTATATTTTTTATATAAAACTAGTTGTTATTTACCGATTCTTTTTATTTAATTTTTTTGGAAAAGAAAATAAGTTTGAATTAATATACAATTTTTATTACATTCTTTATTTTCTTTTAAAAAATGGTGATTACTTAATGATTTTGTTTATTTTATCTTTCTTTTTAGGTTATACAAATTATGTATCTTACTATTCATTATAAGATTTGATTCACAATTCAAAAGACATGAAAAACAATTCACAATTTAAATCTCGATTCAATAACCATCCTCCATGTTACTAAAGTTCCCACTTAGGAAAGTACAATATCCAGTTGTTGATCTTATATCAACAAGAGAACCTGTGTAATCCGCATCAATATTAGGTTCAAGAGTTAGTATTCCATTTCTTTTGAACAAGGGCTACCCTTCAAGTAATGTAGAATTCTATAAACAGTCATCAGTATAGTTTGAAGAGTTAGTATTCCATTTCTTTTGAACAAGGGCTACCCTTCAAGTAATGTAGAATTCTATAAACAGTTTGAAGATGAGATTCCTTTGATTCAAGCATAAAGTGAATAATGACACTCACTGAATAAGCAATGTTTGGGCGTGTGAGCCAAATATATTAATTTTCCAACGTGTCTTTTGATACAACTTTTTGTCTAGTGTTGATTCTCCTTCAGCCTTACATAACTTGTGATTGGGATCCATTGGAGTTGACACTACTCTACACCCAATTTTCCTAGTTTCTGCCAGCAAATCAGTTACATATTTTTGTAAAGATATGAAAATTCCTTGGTTAGAGCAGGCTATTTCAATCCCTAGAACATGCTTTAATCTTCCTAGCTCTTTTAGCTCAAATTCTTGGACTAGTCTTTGTTTAAATTCTTCCTTCTCTTTTTCATCATTTCCCGTCACTATAATATCATCAACGAAGTATTGTTTACCCCTCTCTACCTAAATGTTTAGTAAACAAAGTCTAATCTTCTTGACTTTGTTCATAGCCAAATCCCTTCATAGCTTTTGTGAATCTTCCAAACCAAGCTCTAGGAGACTGTTTCGGTCTATAAAGAGCCTTTAACAGTTTACACACTTTATTTTTTTGTCTCTTTCAGATTGGAAAATTCATGTAGATTTCTTCTACCATAGCATTATATTGTAGAGTATCCAATCTAAGTGAGCAGTTAAGGACAGAAGAATTCTTACAGGTATTCATCTTAGCAACCAGTGCAAAAGTCTCCTTATAGTCTATTCCTTAAGCTTGATGTTATCCCTTGATGGCCAACCTTGCTTTGTACCTTTCAATAGACTCATCAACATTATATTTTAGTGTGAATATCCATTTGCAATCAACAATATTCTTTTCTTTGGGTTTGCCAACAATTTCCCAAGTACTATTCTTTTCCAATGCTTCCATCTCCACTTTCATGGCATCTCTCTCTTTCTTTGTCAAAACTCCAATAACAGTGTTAGGGACAACAATAGAATTCAAACTAACAATGAACTTTTATGGTTAGCCTATATCATATCCAGAGAAACATAATTTAATATAGGATAGTGATGAAATACACCCCCGCTACCTTAGTCAAAGAATAAAGAGGACAAAGACTTAGAGAGAAGATAGAGAGCTTTCCAGAAGATTGGGTCCATCTAAGCATGTTTGGGTCTCCCACTAGCTGTTCGGGCTCGAATGCAACTTTGAAGAGATCACTTTGGAGATTCTGGAGCATCAAGAAGAAGTCTTTACTTGTATAAATGTTTAGAATAGCTTAGAATAATTTGGACCAAGAAGAATAAGGTTTGGGCCTTGTTGCATTTGGGCTTCCTAAAGCCCAATGCAAATCCTAGAACGTCCAAGGCATGAAGTTGGTGCAAAAGGAGCAGCACACAAAGCAAGGAAGACATTAACATGTGCTAAATGTGAAGAAGGGGCATGGGAAGTGTGAAGGTCACATGTCATGCTCTTATTCGCTCTTCTAGATCTAGAGTTTTATTTTTGAATTAAATTTTCTGAATTTAGCTCCACTTTGGGCTAACCCTAGCACTAGCCTATTATATTTTCATCATGAAATGAGTAGAAAAATGCTGTCCAAATTCAGCTTCACTTGTTCTTGTGATCACTTCTAGGTTAGCTTTTCTTTTGAATTTAGCCTAGGCACCTTGTGAGAGTTGGCCTCACCTCTCTCACATCTCCTTTTCCCTCTAGACCACTTCATCCAATCCATAAATTATACACTGCCTTCATTACTTCCACTGCCTCCTTCATACTCCATTCAACGTGAAACTCCAAATCAAGAAAGGAGCCAAAGCCGGCTTCTATCAAATAGAGAGGTTGTTTTGTGCAATTTTTAGTACCTTTCCTGATGGCTATTGGCTGATGAATGTCATTTGGAGAGTTAAGAGTGTTCTCAGCTTCTGGTTCAACTCTGTCTAAAGTTTTAGGTTTAGAACTTGGATTGGATTCATGGACTTGCTGCATGTTTAGAATGTTCTTCCTTCTTGTGTAGACATTGTTGAATCTAGGAAAACTATAAGTACTAACTATTGGTGCTGAATCTCTAATTGTTCTAGTATTTTCTGGTTGCAGTTCAGTAGCATCAAAGATATTATCAGTTTCAGTTTCTAGTTCTGCCTCATAATTAATTTCATCAACTGTAGGTTCAATTTTGAAGGCTTCAGTTGGAGTACATGACATAACAAAGGGTTTAAGGTGCTCATCACAATCTTCTGAAAGAACTTCTTGGAAGCTAGCATTGGAGAACAAAATATTTAGTTTCAATTAAGGTGACATCAATGGCGATATAATATACAATTTTTTAGATGAAGGGTTATAACACTAGTAACTTTTTTGAGTTGATGAATAACCAAGAAAGACACATCTAACAACCCGAGGATCAAGTTTGTCTCTATTTTGGTTGTGGATATGTACAAAAGTTGTGCACCCAAATATTCTAGGAATGAGGCCATTTGAGATCTTAAAACGAGGGGAAAAGTTTTTTAGGGTTTCAAGAGGACTTTTATTCTATAGTATATGTGAGGGAGGTCTATTTATCTATATTCAACACTAAGGATAGAGCCAATAATTTTCGGAACTTTCCCTGAAAGAGAAGTGCTCGGGTGGTGTTAAGCAAGTGCCTATTTTTCCTCTCTGCCACTGCATTCTATTGAGGAGAATAATCCCTTTGGATTGAAAATAAGTAAACAATTTGTTGAAATAATCCTTAGCATTGTCAAACCTAAATCTTTATGTTGACACCGAATTGATTTTGAATCATTGAATGAAAAGGGGGAATAAAATAGCTAACGTCAATTTTTTGTTTAAAGCAAATAGAGTCAAGTAACCCTAGTGCAATTATCAATAAAGATTACAAACCAACGTACCCCAGAAATATTAGATACAGTAGATGGCCCCTATATATCACTATGGATTAATTAGAAAGGTTGTGAGCTTCTATTATTGCTAATGAGAGAATATACACAAGTGTGTTTAGCTAATTCACAAGCCTCAAGACTCACAATGCAGGCTTGAGGTATCTAGATTTTCAAATAAATGGGTAAACATAATGTTTAAAACAAACAATGATGGATGTCCTAAGCGATGAAGTTATAACCAAAGAGTGTCCTTATTTGATACGTTGAGTAGATACATGGCTTGATCAATTTTGGATTCTTGAGATGGTTTTAGGTAGTAAAGTCCATTACTTTCCTTAACAAGTCCAATTTCTCCTCCCTTAGCCCTGCTCCCGTAAAACATACAAATATGGAAAACATTGCAAAGCAATTGAGGTCATATGTTAGTTTCTTTATGGAGATAAGACTTATTGAAAGTTTTGGGACATTTAGAACATTTTTAAGAATAAGTTTGAAGATAAATAGATATCTCCCATATCCTGCAACTGTAGCTAAAGAGCCATTAATAATTTTCCTATTACTTGGAAGATCGAGCATAACAATGAAAGAATTGAGGTGGGTATGTCATATGATCCGTAGCTGCCGAATCCACAATCCAAGAGTTAGTACTATATGAGACACTCATACAAGAAACATTACCTAAGAGAGTAAGAGAGTACAATTCAAAGGGTTTCTCAAGTGTTCCCAGTAGGTCTTTCAATCTTTTTATCTCCTCAATATTGAATCCTCCTCCCTCTGTTGATTTTGGATCAGACATCATGGGGATGCAAATCAGCAACTAGCTGTCTAATGGGTGATCTTATAAAGAAGAGAAAACAGCTATGAAACTGAAGCAATTAAGGCTGCAACCTCTTGAAGATAAAATGGCAATAAGGCCGTAAGTGGTAGAAGAGAGACCAGGGCTCCATGAAAACCTAGAGCCCATGTGAAAAGATGTGCAGGCAATAACCAAAAATTATGGAATTACTGTTGTTGATCTCAAAAAGAAACAATACATAGGTATATAAAGGAAAAACGAAATCCTAATAAAAGAAAATAAATATCCTGAAATAAAGAAAATAAATCTCCAACATAAAGGAAATACCTCTACAATTAGTTTCTTAAATCAGACCTGAAAACCCCTTGATCTTGTTAAGAAATCCATAGAATGCAGTACAAATTATACACTGCTTCCAAGCTTCAGTTGTGCATAAGCTAGATTTCATATGAATCAAAAAATGTGCCACTCAATAGAATGAAATCATCAAGGTTACATAACAACAAACCTACTAATGATTGAAGAGCTCGAAGTGAAGTTCTTACCTCAATCATTCCGCTTCTAACTGCAGATATGGAAACATCAATCAGGAAGAAATATACTGGAGGCATAGGAGGCCGCACCATAAATTCTGCCGGGGCAACAAATTCTACAGTACCCTTTGTAAGCTCAGGTCGTTGATTCAAATCAACTCTTCTGCCAGTGGCATCTAATTGTGCATAATATTCACTAGGAACTGTACATAAGGCCAATAAATTAGCATCTTAAGAAAGATATATTAAACCAATTAAACGTGCGAGCTACATTAAAGACCAACAGACAACTTTCATCACAGAATACCTTCATTAAGCATGCAGGTTACCAGTCTTGAACCATAAGATTCAATATATTAGCATCTTGAGAAAGATATATTAAACCAATCACATGGTCTCTGACAATACAATTCCACCTTGTAAAAGTAACAAGTCAACTATAACCATGATTTTATCAAGTGACCCTACGGAATTATAATGGGAATAATACTGAAATAATGAATTTTCAGAACCACTAAGCATGTTCTTGTTTCAGAATGTGATGGACTGGAGTTTGGTCACTTTCAAATAATATATTAATATCTCCTACACACAGCCTTAATTACTTCAATTTTCTTCTTTAAATATGTACATTACTTCAATTTAATAAGAACCATTAAGCACGCTCTTCTTTCAAATGTGATGGACTGAAGTTTAGGACATTTTCTCAATATTAATTACGTCAACTTTCTTCTATTATTCTAAATTTGTGAAGCACGTGAATGTAAATAGTACCGTCATTAAGCAAGGAGCAGGTGTTGCACCGGAACTTTCTTCCGCCTTCAGTAAATTTGACATAGGGATTTACATACGTGCTGCATCTCCTACAGCGTACGACACCAGTTGTAGAAAAATTAACTATGGGTATCTCTTCCTGTAATCAAAGAAAACTCAATGCACAAAGAAAAATAGCATGCCCTCTGAGTTACAGATAATTGAAAAGGATAGTAAGGCACTAACCCCATCAGGAGACTCTGCAAGCGGACATACAACTGCTCCAAGTGGAAGATGCCACCTTGAGCATAAGGACTGGGAGTTAGGCATTCCACTAGTTGTGAGTCGTAGATATCTAGGATTGCAGTTCATGGGATACACATCAGCTAAAAACTTTGGCTCCTCATCACCTTCCAATGGCCTTGGCAATTCTTTAGCATCAATGGACGGCTCCATGAGTCCAGGACGAGTTTGAATTGATAGCGAATTGAAGTCTTCTGTCATGCCATCAATGGCACCTGTAGGCGGTCCAGATCCTGGGTGTTGCATGGGCTGGACGCCTGACGGAGCAACCATTGGGGCCTGCGAAACATAAGCTCCTTGATGAGGTTGAAAAGGCAAAGGTGGTGCAGGGACCGGCCCATAATTTCCTTGATTTGAAGGGTGAGAGGAATGCACAAGGGAAGCTAGCGTTTCTGCACCAGCCTGTTTCTGCGGATATCCAGGAAAGGATGGCCGAAACACAGGAGGAGGAACACTCGATCCTGGAAGTGCAGGAGGGGGAGACCCCATTGAAACAAAAGGCGGAAAAGGCTGTGTTTGACCCGGAGAAGGTTGAAATGGTGGTTGTCCCATGGGTGGAGCACGCAGGGGAGGTGCTTGAGCATTTGAGGAGAACTGTGGCATCGAAAAACGCTGGAAAGATCCGGCAGCAGGTGGGAAATTGGAAGGAGGAGGAGGCACTGAGGGGTCATTAAACTGGCCCGGCGGCGCAGATGATGAAAATGGTGTGGATGCCAAGGGAGGAGCAGGAAGAGTAGGTCTGAAAGAAGGAGGCTCTGACCCAACCATGGCACCAGTTGAGGAAAAAGGTGGCATACCCTGTGTAGCAGCAAAGAGTGGTCTAGAAGGGTTTTCTGTCCCCATAGTTTACGCAAACACAATAACAACAATCGAACTACTTAATTCATAGCTTTGGCTCCATCGTCACCAAGCCTGCCAGAGAAAGCAATTTGATACAATCGATGCAGAAAAAGCCACTAAGTGTCTAACAAGTCATACAATTCAGTGCAAAACAACATCTCACACAATTTAGGAAAATGATCAGAAATGGAATTGAATTGTCAAACAGCTATGACGAGAATCGAATACGAATTGGTTGAAGTAAGAAACGGATCGAGAAAGTTGAAATTGAAATGGAGATCGCGGAAGAACAGAATGAGAGACTTACCGATGCTGATGCGATAGGGCAAGAGAGTTAGATCGGAGACGCATGTGCAATCACACCATTCTCGTTGCTCCCCAATCTCTATACTCTCACTATCATATTTCATTTTTCCTATTTCGCTTTATTTGATTCACACTGAACCCCACCAAGATATCACTGCTACACCTTTTGTTTTAGTAGAAACTAACGAACGGAAAAGGAAAATTACTTCTCCTAAATTTGCACAAATCTTTTCTTTAACAATCTGCATAAAATTATGCTTATTTGTTGTAATCCAACTCATGTTCCCAATCAAGGAACAGTCATATTTCTAATCTACATAGCTATGCAAGTGAACTTATGGATATGAACAGTTTTTTTTTAATGACATTGATTAACATTTCGTTATGTTTTATTGTCAACAAAAGAATTTATATTTATACATGGTACAAACGTTGTGAAACCTTAACATTATAACGTGAGAAGCTATCAAAGCAACCATTTAATAACTATATTATAGTAATATAGTAATATAAATAAATAATTAATAAGTTAAATAAAATTATAATTAATTATATGATTAAATAGAGTAATTAAAAGATCATTATCCTTCAACTACACTTTAGCCATGAAACGGCCATGCCATTACAAGTGTACCATCCAAGCTCACACAAGATTGACCATGATGTTGTCGTTTTTCATGTATCCAAAGCAAAATATAAATATTTCTCTCATAATGATTTTTAGAGGTATGCTTAGGTCATAATGCAAGCTTTGTTTGGCTCAAATGCAACATAGACACGTCCATTATCATAATCTGTGTTGGTTATGGAATATGCTTGCAAATGCTTCAGGAAGTTTCAAGGAGTTCAAGTCTTCCCTCAGCCAAGGATTAAGCAGCGGTGTGAGCACTATATCATGCAATCTGCATCGTTTAAGGCATGATTTTCCATCACATTATTATGGAATTTTATTGTAAACAAGTACGTAATGGACTTGCTCGTTCTGCAACTTTGTTCTAGTAACATGTAAAATAATTCATTTCTTATAATATTATTTATGAACGATAGTGTATGGTCCCGTAGCTCAGTTGGTTAGAGCGTTGGTCTTATGAGCCGAAGGTCGCGGGTTCGAGCCCCGCCGGGACCATTTTTTTCTTAACTACAATATGTCATTTTTTTATGCATAATGACTATACTATTTATAATCTTAACACACTAAGTACTTAAAACTTGAAATTAGAATGTGTTAATGAAAAAAGTGTTAAAACTAACCATATTTTTGGACTTGAGTTGTGTAGATGTTGAAGCTGGAAAGATTCCGTACAAGAAGCTGGAAACGTATTTTTAACTCCTCTGTCAATGTCCAGAGATTTTTAAGGATCCCTGCCCCTTCTTTCAACCTCAACTTTGGTTAGTTGGGAAAATTCATTAATTCCCAACAGCAGTAATAAATGATCTTAAAATTGTGCTTCACCAGCCACATGATTTTTACAACTAACGAGTGTTACAGTAGCATGGCCTAGTGCACCTTAGAAGATGTTCCAACAACAAATCTACCGCTAATAAAAAAAATTAAAAATGTTGGGTAGAAAAATTTTTGTCGCCCCTTAAATTCTACTCCTCAAATACGCTTAACAGAACTATTTAATATTAGGTAAAAACATTAACATGTCATAAAATTTCGAGATTATAAACATTGGTGGTTGTTGTGAAATACTTTTGTCTGAAAACTAAAAGTTTAGTTTTTTTATTTATTTTTAAGTTGAAAGATAACAATATTTAATACCAAAAGCAAAGGGCAGAGGATATTGGCACTATAAAAAGGGAGAGAAATGTGAGCATTGTCATCATCGTGCATAGATATCTAAGTGCAAAGAAAGGAGTTAGGATATTAAAAAAATGGAGAAAGTGACTAAGGTGGTGGTGATGTTGGCCATGGTGGCGCTGGTGTGTGGTTCCAATGTGGAAGGAGGAAGACTACTTAAAGAGGAGGAGAACGTAAAACAGCCCCAGAACTTCCTCGGATCCGGAGGCCTTGGAGGGATATTTCCAAGCCCAAGCCCGGGTTCAGCTTCACCGGTGTGGGCTTTGGGCCAAACGGATTTTGCTCTTTCCCTGGTGGCTGTACCCCTACTTTGCCCACTCTTCCCGGAGGTGGTGGCGGATCACTACCTGTGCCACCACATGCATAGGAAAATGTGAGTCCTATTTTCTTCAGTGGAAGAAGGCATAATGGTATTATTGCTAAGTGATATAAAAGTACTGCAAAACTTGTTTAAGCTTTAATTTAGTTTCCTAAGTATGAGTCTCTTTGGTATTTCTATGTATGAGTTTCTATTTGGGTGGTCTTACTACTATGGTAGAGTGTATGCAGCTTCTTGCAGGCTACAGTTTATTTATATAAACATTATGTAGCTGTAAAACTTCGACCAATGCGCAACCAAGCAATGAAACTTGATTGGTTATTTTTATTTCTAGTTATACGTGAGATATTTTTTTGACCAAATCTTTGGATAGAAAGTTCACCCACAGAAAACTCTGGATTAAAGTAGAGAACACATATACCACACACAAAATCACCACCGGTATTTTGTAAGTTTTCTTTTTCAATAAAATTTAGTAATAGTTTTACAAATTAATAAATTAAAATTAATAATAAAAATGTATTAAATAAAAACTATAAAGGGTTAGAAATTGATTGAATACGAGAGACAAGTTATTAGATAATGATTTTTCAAGTCACAAGCCATTTAGCAAAGCCGAAAAGCAGTTGGAGATTGGAGATCCTCTGAAGCTTGTAATTTGTGTTGTCACTACTAATGCTCTCACCTCATTTTCTTTCACTGTATTTGCATTCATGATATCGCCAAACCAAAATAATTTGCTTTATTCCATGTTTCGGAATGAAAGTACATAATCATCTTAATGGTGAACGCTCGGGTTATTATGCTTGGTGTCATCTTATTTTCTTTGCAAGAATTTGGTTCTTTTGCTAAACTTGGTCGTACTGTCCATGGTAAATTAGTCTTTGGTTCGCAGAAATGAAAGTCTATTTCACTTGAATTAATCGTTCACGCTGGAACTTGATTATTTTGTACCATGAATTTAAAACTTTTTTTTAGTTTTATATTTTTTTGTTTTTCTGGTAATAAATTAAACAAACTGGTAAGCTTTTGAATGACTAATAGTAAATTGTTATGGTTTGACGGTCTTCTTTCTGAAAAACTGAATACATTATATAAAATTAAGATGAGTAGGAAGAAAGAGAGAGACTCTAAAGACCATGGACCAACCCTCTACCTCAGAGAATCCCATAACCCTTTTCTCCAAAATAACAATACCAGACTCTTGTAAAAAGACCATTTCTTCAAAAATAGAAAATCTCATGGAATTCCAACATATCCCTGAAGAATCCCAAATCGAACACTCATTACCACCTCTTCTCAGTCCATATAACGTATTCCGAAGAAACAAGTCTGACTTTCCATTCATCTCTTCCATCAAGAAGTTA
>Ga0123340_1007488_pt1 | contig 10423 bp, 13 predicted proteins | sample SirMexnodulemix_FD_89961 | JGI IMG/M metagenome (GOLD analysis project Ga0123340, IMG submission 89961) | Root nodule microbial communities of legume samples collected from Mexico - Siratro Mexico nodule mix | ecosystem: Host-associated > Plants > Roots > Nodule | place: Mexico: Nepantla...
AAAAATAAAAATAGAATAATAAATAAAAGGAAAATACATAAAAAGAAATTGAAACTGTTTTAAAACTGCTTCTTTATCTGCACGTTAAATTTATTTTTTAAATAATAAAAAAGACTGAGTCAATCCTCAGAACTACCTCCTTTTAATAATAAAATAATAAAATATACCAGACTGTTTTTAAATTGCATGTTCAAAATAATAAAAAATAATAATAATAAAGAAGAATGAGCCAATCTTCTTAACTGCATCCCATGTTCTCACTCCCTAATTCAACAAAATAAAATATAAAATATAAAATAGTAACTTAAAAACTGCTCTGAACCTTTTAATAATAAAAAATAAAAGAAATATATATTAACAAAAGATCATTTGACTAACGATCTTTGTGTCAAATTTTAAAACCCAACAAATAATTTTTGAGTCTTCGTATCCTTTTCTTTACAACCTTTCAACCCCTGACCACGTTACAAGCCTAATAAAGTCCATATTAATTGAGGACTGATTGCTCTAATTTTCAAAGCTTAACCCTATGACAAGGAGATGTGATTAACAACTCGGTAAAAAAAACAGTAAAAAAAAGAAAGAAAGTTGTTCGAAAAGCTCCTATTAGAAGACAACTTTTCTGTTATCAACCAAAAGCAAGCTAACTGAGAAAAATCAATATCGGGGAAATCCTTTCCTTTCACCTTACAAAAAGCAAATCACCTTTTATCCAAACCTTGCTTCACTCTTGCACATCTAAGCTAGGATAGTTTTGCTTACATGAATACCTTGCACAGACCTGACACGTAGAAGTACATGTGAAAAGCATCATAACATATTACTTAACCCTAGTCTTCACCACCTAGCTATTTAGGCCATCCTTCTAATAAGCAATCCACACTTCACCTAGTCTACCCATTGCTACACCAAAATTGGGTCAGTTTTCATTTCACACTTTGTTTGGATCTTTCCTTTTAGATAGGGATGCACATGATGACATATTTGAGGTTGTGCAATCCCAGTTTCCTTAACTTTTTGTCCAACCTATTTCATTTGCCTATGGATTCAAACGCATACAATAAGATGTTTCAAAGGGAACCGTCAACAATGTCTCAATCTTAACAATAACTTCAGGATTTGCAATATCCCTCATTTTTAAGAGCAAATTTCAAATGAATTCAATGATATAAAAGAAAACAATTAAATTAAAATGTCAACATCAAAGTGCTAAAAAGAAAATTGAAAAGAGTGAATCTCATGCACCGAGCTTCTTTCTAAATGTCAATATCAAACAAAAGAACACTTATGACAAATAGAGTTTCATGCATTCATAAATGTATTTTCATCCAAACAAAAAAGTCGCATGCATTCTTATAGAACTTATAGAAAAAGGAAAATTTTTGAATACATTCAAGCATTCACCATAAAGCATGTATCATTCAAAATCCATTTCAGCATTCATTTGATGACTGTTTACAAAGTTCTATCTTTTTCAAACAGAGACCGTCTTATCGAGATTGGTCAAACCAAACTTCAGTCTTTTCAAACAAAGACCCTCTCCTCAGGATTGGTCTAAACTTTCTTCGAATCTCCTTCAAACACGACCCTCTACGAAGCAAGGTCTCAATTTTTACTTTTCAGTTCGTGATGGTGCGCGACCCTCTACTTTGTAATGGTCTCGACCTCACTTTTACTTCTCAACATGTGACGGTGCATAACCCTCTACTTTGTAATGGTCTCGACCTCACTTTTATTTTTCAGCATGTGATTGTGCGTGACTCTTTACTTTGTAATGGTCTTGACCTCACTTTTTCCTTTTCTTCAAATAGTAACTTTTCTTTTATGGCCAAATGCTTGAAATGTCCTTTCCCTTTTTCAAACCGGACAGAATTAGAGTTTCCGTCTTTACTTAATTTTCACCTCGATAATATGAAAATTTTAATTTCCAAATTATCAAGGAAAATTTAAGTAAAGAGGGCAGCTGTCAACACCCAATTTCGTCTGGGTGAATAGATCTTATTTCAAAAAAGCAGGGAAAGTTTCTAACAAAAAAAACAAGTGTAAATTTTATTTCTCTTTTAATTTCATGGTTATTTTTCTCTTATATTTATCATGATAATAATAAAATAAATTTCTTTTTAGTTTGGATTTAAGATTTTCTCTTATTTTTAAAAGTAGATAAATATTTATTCTATTCTTCTTTTATTTTCGTTCTTCAACAAAATATAAATAAATTTGGTTTAATTTCTCACTTTAGAAAACGAAAATTCAAAAAATATATTTCTCATCCTTTATCATATATAGTTCTATTTTACATTTTTATTTTATATTCATTTCCTTATAAAAGGGTAATAATAACAAAAGACAAAGAAAATTCAAAAAAAGGTAGCTCTCCTATTTTCCATGTTTGTCCTAGGATCAACGAGATCTTCTGTACACATTGCCTTACCACTCTCACACCACAACTCTCCAAACTAAAAGTTGGGGCCTCCCCCTGTGTAGCCAGGATAATAGCCTACGTCACCTTGCATCTAATTGAGAGGGGTCAACGCAACAGAGAAGGGGATCAACTTTTCTTTTTCTTGTTAAGGGTACACACGACATGTGGAAGGAGACTCTGATTCACTGGGTTTCCTTCTGTTCCATGGAGCTCTCGTTCCTAGAGGCTGGATAGCAAAAGTAACACATAGAGAATACCTGTTATGGTTTCACTCAGGGCAAAAGTAATAAACTCACTCAAAGTTGAAATAGGGGAACCATTCACAAGGAGGGGGACCCAAAAATTTGAAATAGAGAGAATCGTTCAGAGAAACCAAAGACCCACATTCTTTCTCCTTCACCTCATGCTTTTTTTTCAGACTTTTGGCTCGAGCTCTAGTAAAACAATGCGCAGAACACCGGCCATTGGAGTTTCCCCTTTGGCACAAAAGTAAGGAAAAAGTGTCAAGAGGTTATCACTTTCTATCTACGTTTCTTTTTGCCTTGTCTGCTACATATCCAGTTACATTGACATACATTATTATTGGTTTGGTTCACGTATCACGCACCATGTATACATTCTCTCATGATCAAATCCAATAAATACACTGTCAAATAAAATATGAACCACCATATGTTGCCCAACCCTCATAATCACCTCCAACAAGCACCTCCCTTACGAACCATACATATCCCCCAAGCCAAGATACCTCCACCTTGCCACCATGCTTCCGCCATTGCACCATAGAAACCCCATCCAACCCCAAAGAAACTCAAACCCAGCAGCCACGCATTCACATTATCACTTTCTTCCTCCCTCATTTCTCACCCTGTTCTCACACATTTGGTCCCTTCATGCTCGCAAAAGGAGTTATGCTACCACAACCTCTGCACCCACATCCATAAAAGCCATCATCACGTAGGAAGGAGAACCCATGCACTTACTGACTCGTCCCCTTAAATTCGCTGCACCTAATAAAACACGTTAGGTTTTCAAGCTCACACACAACCATGGCTCCCATCTAGGTCACACTATGCATCTCCACTTCACTCTCACGCTTTTGCCTAAGTTTAGACCTCCCATGTACCTCCACCAAGCCTTCCAAAACATCTCCACCATGCCCCTCCACAAAACCACCAAGAAACCAGCATGCCACTACACCATTGAAGCCCCCATCCAAACTACCAAGAAAGCATCATGCCACTACACCATTAAGCCCCCATCCAACCCTAAAAGGAGCCACTACACCATTGAAGCCCCCATCCAACCCTAAAAGGAGCCACCACGCCACTGTACCATAAAAGCCACCCTCACATGGAAAGAGAAGCCTATGGCATCTTTACCTCCGTCAGCCATTCACGACCATGTTTCCCTTAACCTAAGTCATCAGCCATATCACCACCATGCCTCTCAACACCATTCTCATCCACACACCGAGCATTCCACATGGCCGTGATCTTCGTACCACCTCGCACACCACCACATATCACCTTGCAAACCATCGCTGCCACTTTTCCTTAAAAACACCCCATGACAAGCTCCACCAAGCCTCCAAAACATCCCCCACCACGCCAAGCTCAAAGAAACCACCACCCAAAACGCCTCGCGCACAACCTCCCTTACCACCCAAAGAAACCACCATGCCACTGCACCATTGAAGCCCATAACTCAAACTGACCTAAAGGGTGATGTAAAGCCCCAACAACCACCTTGTCATGGTTATACTCTCCAACCACCACCTACAGCCATTGCCGGCGTTGACTCCAAAGGAGAGTCATGCCCTCTCCACCACCAACCATTGCCATTGCACTACCTCACCTCGACCGTGCCTCCCACACCTTCACCCTTCATAGAGGGATCTCACCACCACAGAAACTCACCATCAAACCTTCCGCGCCACCCTGGCTCGCAGCAGACGTCACCATTACACCCCCACAACCCAAACGAACTCCCACGCTACCACCACCTAGCACCGTCGTCCTTCCCTCCAACACCGCTGTGTTTTTGCTGAGTTGCCGTCGTCTGGGACGACCCTCATGCACTGTAGCCTCTTTCGTTCCAAGCGGCGGCAACAACTGTTCACGCATGCTTTTGACCCAACTAGTGTTCTGAGTCTGCACCCCATACGTTTGGACCTACACCCATAATTCTCTTCGATTCCCAAAGTGCTCCTAACCCTAATTGAGTTTTCAGTGGGTGGAGTCACTTCCTACACCCCATACGTTTGGACCTGCACCCATAATTCTCTTTGATTCCAAAAAATGTCCCCTTAATCCCCTTTTTATAAAAATAAAAGTAAACAAAAAAATTTGGCATTATGTTTTTCTTTGCATTATATTTTATTTTCTTCATTTTTTTAAAAGATGTTTTATTAAGTAAATTTCAATTAAACTTCCAACTATTCGAAAGGTTTTGAAGTCTAGTTTATACGCGCCAAGTGATATCCAACACGAGGCTTACCGTTAAAATTCACAAAAATATTTGATTCGTAGGAGTATTGAGCATGGTCGCTCGCACCTAATGTACTCCTACCGTTTTCAAAATCAAATTTCTAATTTCCAAATATCAAAATTTTAATATAAAATTCTAAAAATATAATATTCCCAAAAAGTACAAAAATATCAATTTTCAAAAGGAATTTAAAAAAAATAAAAAATATATAAAATTTTCAAAATTAAAATTATCAAAACACATCAACAAATAATTTTCAACAAAGAACTACGTAACCCTGATTTTCCATTCCTTATGGAAATACGTAGGAGCAAGGTCAAACATTGTTGAACCCTTTAAAAATAAAATAAAAAATATTTTTGTTTGTTTTCATCTGCATTTTTGTTTCTTTTGGAAAATAAACATTTTGAAAATCACACTCATTTTACATGTTTAATTAAAGGTACCGTCTTAGGACGGACATTCTGGGGGTGCTAATACCTCCCCACATGTAATCAACTCTCGAACCCGAAATCTGATTTTTGCAAACCTGCCTTATCATTTTCTCGGTTTATCCATAATTTTTCATAAAAACTATGGTGGCGACTCTATTCTCTTGAAATTATTTTATTAATTTTTTTGGATCACCGTCCCCGTCGTGATCCCAATTGCGACACAGTGAGATGAGTGTGATAGGGACTAAATGGGTGTTCAGGAAAAAGATGGATGAGCAAGGCATCATTGTGAGGAACAAAGCAAGACTCGTGGCCAAGGGTTACAATTAAGAAGAAGGCATTTATTACGATGAAACCTATGCGCCAGTTGCTAGAATTGAAGCTGTGAGATTGCTGCTGACCTATACATGCTTAAATGGATTCAAGTTGTTCCAAATGGATGTGAAGAGTGCATTCTTAAATGGGTTTATAAATAAAGAAACTGTATGTCACTCAACCACCTGGGTTTGAAGACCACGAGCTGCCTAGACATGTGTACAAGCTTAAGAAAGCTCTCTATGGTTTAAAGCAAGCTTCGAGGGAATGGTATCCAAGAGCATTGAAAGTGGTGAAGTAGATAAAACTCTCTTTATTAAGAAATCTGATAGTGATATAATTCTTGTCAAAGTATATGTTGATGATATAATCTTTGGATCAACTAATGAGCTTCTTTGTTAAGAAATTGTGTTAGCTATGCAGGGGGAGTTTGAAATGTCTATGATGGGAGAGTTGAATTACTTCCTAGGGCTACAGATCAAACAATTGACAAATGGCACATTCTCGAGCCAATCAAAATACTGCACAGATGTACTAAAGAAGTTTGAGATGGAAGGCTGCAAAAAGGCATCAACTCCGGTATCAACCAGTTGCTACTTAAATGTTGATGAACATGGAAAAACTAAGTTCAGGGGACTTACTGGATCTTTGCTCTATCTCATAGCCAGCAGGCTCGATATAATGTTTAGCATGTGCATGTGTGCCAGGTTCCAAACAAATTCGAAGGAGTCGCATTTCAATGTTGCCAAGAGAATTCTCAAGTACTTCAAAGGAACCACAAATGTTGGCTTATGGTATCCTAATGAAGCAACACATAGTCTCAAAGTATACTCATGATTTCGCTGGATGCAAACTAGATAGAAAAAGCACAAGTGGTACATACAATCTACTTGGAGCAAGTCTTATCTCATGGAATAGCAAAAAGCAAGCTTGCGTTGCTCTTTCAATTGCTGAGGCCAAATACATTGTAGTTGGGAGCTGTTGTGCTCAAATTTGTTGGCTCAAGCAGCAACTTAGTGACTATGGTCTTAAAGTCGCAAAGGTACCTCTATTTTGTGGCAATACTGTTAGCACCAGTTGGCTACTGTGATAATTTGATGAAGCCAACCAAGTGAACATGTTCAAGACCTTATGATCATATGTGGAATGCATGAAGATTTCATGAAGATTGAAGACTTGGTCTAGAACTTAGGAGTGTGTGTTGTGGGGTAAGTTTGAGGTCTAATCAATTATGCATGCAATCTTAATCAATGATAAGCTCCACAAGTATTTTCTGTATTAACAAAAGTTTTGAGAAATAATTAAAATCAAAACTTGCGTTTTGAACAACTGTTTTACCTAACCAGAGAAAAACAGTTGACTATTTGAAAAATCAATCGACTGAATTTTAAATGAGAGTTGTCTATAAATAGCTGGTGCGAAATTTTGAGAGATACGAAAAATCATTCTAAACATTTTCTGAGCAAGAACATTTGAGATTTCAAAGAGAGCAAAAGCGTCCTTGAGTCTAGTGATCAAAGATCAATCAACGTTTTCATCAAAGAACTATTTTCTTGAATTGCTACTGGAGCTTTGATTAGACTGAGACAGTTTCTTCACTGATTTTATCATCAGACTAATCCTTTTATACCCTTTCTTTATTACTTTTGTAATCTTTTGTATAGAAGTGCTTGTATTGTTGTGATTGTGTTAATCTTTCATTTGTATTGAAATTGCTACTGCGTTCTTGAATTACTGGGGTGTAATTCGTGGTATAGTGGGACTGTACTGGTGGTTTGCCTACTACGAGGTTCAGTGTGAGGCGGTTCTGGGTTATACAATGGGTTTTGTATAACAGTGACTTGTTGTGGGTTTCAGCAAGGGTGTTCTTGAAACACACAGTGGGTTTCTGTGTGATTTCTTGTTCTGATGTGGGTTCAGCAGTGGTCTACTACTGGTTGCAATGAGATGTTTTTGGGTTATATAGTGGACTCTGTATAACTGTGACTTGCTGTGGATTTCAGCAAGGGAGATCTTGAAATGCACAGTGGACTCTGTGTGGTTTCTTGGTCTGCTGTAGGTTCAACAGTGGTTGCTGCGAATGCAGTGTAGTCTTGTCGTGGGCAAGTGTTATAAACTTGATCAGTTGATCAGTTTTAGTGAAATGCTTACTGTGCGTGAGGGACTGGACGTAGCCCGTTTGGTGGGTGAACCAGTATAAAAACCTTTGTGTTCTTGAATCTTCTTTCTTCTTCTTGATCACTGATTTAATTGACTGGTTCACTGTATAAACTGTTTTCAGAATCTATAATTGAACTATAATTGATTTAAGACTTAAACATCTTTTAATAATTGTTTCTTTGATAAAAATAATTTTATTTTTGATTGATTCATAATAATTCAAACTGTTGATTGAATCGAAGTTGATCAGTTCATTTTGCGTGGTTAACTTCTATTCTGTTTCTGTCTAGTAAACTAAATCGCTTTTATACTAACATTTGAATTCTGATAAAACTGTTTGGTTTGCTGCATTGTACTGTGACTGGATTGTATTCTGTTTACTAATTCATTCTAATGCTTTGCTCAATAAAGTCAATAAAGATCCAGTTTATCAAACTGATTTGAATTTTCTTAAAAGGTTAAATAGTTTTGAAAAAGATTTTGAAATCCAATTCACCCCCTCTCTTGTATTTCAGCCAAAACTGTTTCTTACAAATACTAATGCTATTAATCTCACTAAAAATCTAGTGCATCATTCTAAAACTAAGCATATAGAGATTAGGCATCACTTTATTAGAGAACAAGTTAGTAATGGTGTATGTGAAATCAAGTTTATTGAATCTGAGAAACAATTAGCAGACTTTTTTACTAAACCACTTGCTAAGGATAGGTTCAACTACTTGAGAACTAAGTTAGGCATATTGGATATCCTAAACATTGCATAAAAACTGAATTGCATAACATTTTGCTTACTGCAGCAAAAATAAATCGATTTAAACGAGTTGAAACCGATTTATTTTTAACCCTGGAGTAGTTTTTAAAATTCAGTTTATTTTTTCTATTTTGATTCTAGTGTTGTAAAATCAAATACTCTAAACCACATTGAAGTGAAAATACTTGAGCATGCCAATGACATTGAATGGAGTTCAACTTCCCAACTACTCACTTTTGACTACTTTTGACCACTTAATGCCACTTGTCTTCACCAAATTGGGAGTCAAAAAGGTGAAACTGTGAAAAGCAAGTTGTACATGTAAGTATTCTACACATTCCCAATATGGGGTTGTCTTGTCTCAAAGGATTACCAAGATACAACACTCCAACTCAAATTATCCAATGGGTGAAATTCAAATTGCTTGTGACTGTGGTATGTTGTGTGCTTATATATGTTATACTTTGAGCATGCATTATGCATAAGATTCTGCATAATTGCTAGCCAAAATACCAGTTGCAGACCCACTCTTTTCGCACCCACAAAACAAATCCACGACATCCTCAAGCTACCCAAGAAAGAGAGTTAAACAAACAGTGAGTGCAGGAAGGTATATAGACACAAGAGGCCATCTTGAGGCCTGGTTTGCAAGCATGCTTGGCACTGAAACAAGTGAAAACATCAATAAATATTTCAAGGATTTTAGCAGGAAAGTCATTAACCCTCCAAAGTATGTAAGCCTTGATTGGACGAAGTCACAGGAGCTATTGCTGGAAGTGAGTCAAATGTTGGAGTTCCAGGAGCTTGAAAAGTTCCTCGGGCTGGCTGGTAACATTTTTTCAGATCTTGTAAAGGTATTCTTTACCAACCTCAAAGTGAAAGAGGATAGGATTGAGTCAAGGGTCAAGAGAGTTACAATGAAAATGATGGAACAGTTGGCTCCAGAAGGAGGGGTTGAATGGAGCCTGAACTCAATTTGCTATAAATAGAAACCACCAACCAAGGCAAAAATATATAAGCACAGATAAAGTAGTTTTATACTGGTTCACCCTAATCTCTTGGGCTACGTCCAGTTCTCCCTTGAACAAACCGTTCAAGAGGTTCCACTATTCAGCAAATAGTTACAACGATTACACAAACCTCTCCAGGTTACAACGAGTACACAAACCTCTCCAGGTTATCACGAGTACACAAACCTCTCCAGGTTATACCAGTCTCAGTCTCCCCCTGAGATCAAGACCACTCAAGAACTAAAGAAACACTCTCAAAGGAGAGAACAATGAAAGCTCACAAGGGTTTACTTCACAATGGTGAAGAATTACACAATGGTTTCACACAACCCAAAACTCTAGATGCTCTCAATAACAGATTGACAATAGACACTCAGTATATTTTCTTCAATGTATTATATGATGTATTTCTCTTTTTGTTTCTTCTTGTATATTCTTCAACTTGAACTTGCTCCTGTATATGTAGCTTTTTAGAAACTAGTCGTTGGGATGCTTGAACAGAGCAATATTGACTTTCTGATGTATGGAGCTCAAACTAGAAATACTTCTCTAATTTTCATACTGCATTAAACTTGATTAAGTCTGTATCAGAAATAATTTATTATAACATAGAGAAATTATATCTGGGATACTCATCAATAGTTTGAATAATTTCTATTATGAACAGATTTGAACGTTAATGCACATTATGATATAAAATCAATTAATCACATCTAACTAGTCCATAATAATTTGAATAATTTCCATTATGAACAGATTTGAACATTAAAGCACAATATGATATAAAATCAATTAATCACATTTAAATACTTCATAATAATTTGAATATTTTCCATTATGA
>Ga0123340_1007489_pt1 | contig 10423 bp, 6 predicted proteins | sample SirMexnodulemix_FD_89961 | JGI IMG/M metagenome (GOLD analysis project Ga0123340, IMG submission 89961) | Root nodule microbial communities of legume samples collected from Mexico - Siratro Mexico nodule mix | ecosystem: Host-associated > Plants > Roots > Nodule | place: Mexico: Nepantla...
ATACAATTATTAATTTAAATCAATATTTAAATTTCTAGCTTGTATTATAAGGTAACTTGATATTTGTTAACAAAACCTCAATATTAATTATATTTAAAAATTTATTTAAATTATTACGGAAATAAATTTCAACTATTATTAATATTTTAAAATATTAAAATTTCTCAAACTTCATTTACAAAAAAATTAAAAATAAAAAATTAGGTGAAGAATTCGGATTTTAAGAACCAAAATTTCACCTAATTTCTAATGTCGATATATCAAAACGGAGAATTTGGTTATAAATATGATGAGTAATATGCTATCTAAAATCTTATGTGGCAACGGTGCTAAATGAGGGGAGAAAAATAAAAAATACTAATTTGAAAATGTATGTTTGGTATTGAAGAAGTAAGCAATGTTTGGATCTTGGCGTGGGAGAGAGTTATGGCCTTGACTGACAAGTAGTACTTTGAAATGGTTCTTGTGGTCTAAACCTTCCTTACGTACATGCACTTCCTTCACTCATCTATGGTCCTTACATTTCTTCCTCCATATTTCATCATGCATACGTAAACTTTTACCTAATTTAGAAAGAAAAGTACTTTTTAAATTTTAAGGTTAAAGTGTTTTCTGAAAATAACTTTTTTACTTAAAAAAAACTCCTAAATTATATATAATTCAGTTTTTACAGTTCAAAAACCTTTTCTTAAAACAAAATAATAATCGAAAAGTCAAAAATAATTTTAAAGTTGACCAATTTAAAAAATTTCTTTTAAGGTGAAATATGTCTTTCGAATTATGTAATTCAGATAAAAAATAACTTTTAAATTGTATAGGGTTTAGGAGGTGGAGGAAGAAATGTCCCTCATAGCTTCTATCAATTTTTATTTTTTTTTGCAAATCACAATAATTTGTGTTCAACTCCAATGTTATCTTTTACTAATTAGTGCTAACTTATTATCATTTAACAGATTTTAGTGAAGTAATAACTTACATTAAAAGTTAATGAAACTTGTTGAAGGGTACCAGGAATCTGCTGGGGCGATTTTTATCACTACAATACGAAACACTCCATTCCCAATAACAGAGATTGTAGTTTTGGCAAGTTTGAAAAGTTCGTCATAGTTTTGAATGGACTTCAATAAGAGTTTTGAACGGACCACATAGTTATGAAAAGGATAGAAGTTATCATATTCCCCTCCATGAATCTTTTATATTATCGTTATTATGGGTGGTTGTGTTTTGTGGTCGTGTTTTCCTGACATGTCCCTTCGTTTCGCAACTTCTCAACTGTCATTCCGTTCGTTTGGTCCCAATGACAAAAACTCCAAATCATACCCGTGTGACGTGGTTCTATTCTATACGCTACTACGTCTGCATGTAACGCAATCCACAAAATATTACAAAAGTGATGCTTTTACAATCTCTTTCTCCAATACAATGATAACTATTTTATAATCTAATAATAATAAAACTATAGTGAAAATATGATTGTAGAACAAAGACATACTTGCACAATGAATTATTCACAATTCACATAAACAATAAATGAAAACAACTTTGGAGAATTTTTCTGACCAAACCATGGTTGATCAATTACAAAGGAATATTAACCTCACAAAATTGTGAACTTGTGATGTATTAACATATTTACAGAAAGTTGCTTACATTAACTTTTTACTTTGTATGTGGCAGTTCTTTCTTCTGAGTTTGTTGAGTGGCTGCAGCATCTGTTGGTTCAACACAGTGTGCTTTGTTCTCTGCATTAGGAATTTTCCAGTGAACAGACCCCTTGCATTGTCACTCACAGTGAGTTTCAATGGTGTGAGTGCTGCACTCTACACACTTGCCGCCAATGCAATAGACCCTTCATCTGATTCACTGTACCTTCTCTTGAACGCCCTTGTGCCTCTTCTCACTTCCCTTGCAGCACTAGTCCCAATTCTTCTCCAACCTCCTTTGGACTCTCTCTCGAGATCTCCAGATGCTGCTCGCAGCAACTCTGTGATATTTCTAGTACTCAACTTCCTCGCCATTTTCACTGGCATTTACCTCCTCCTCTTTGCCTCATCTACTTCTGATGAAGCCACCTCGAGACTCTACTTTGGTGGGGCCATTTTTCTCCTCATATCCCCACTATGCATCCCTGGCACCATCTATGCTCGAGGTTGGTTTCACAATGCCATCCATTCCAGCTTTCAGATGGAAGGCTCTGGCTTCATTCTTGTTCATCTTGATGATCTCGAGCTTCATAAGGAACTCCTCACCCGTCAGAACAGTACTCTCAATCTCAGTAATGGAGATGATCACAACCTGTTGGGTGAGAATGCAGCCGTGAATGGAAGTCAGAGGGCAAAAACCAATGATGTGGGCTGTAACAAGGTGCTTGGTCAGGATCAGTTGGCAATTCTAGGAGAAGAACACACCGCTGCAGAGGTAGTCCAGAGGTTGGATTTCTGGCTCTATTATATTGCATACTTCTGTGGTGGCACAATCGGTCTTGTCTACAGCAACAATCTGGGACAGATAGCTCAATCTTTAGGCCTGAGTTCAAGTATATCTACCCTTGTCACACTATACTCAGCATTTTCTTTCTTTGGTCGCTTGCTTTCAGCTGTACCAGACTACATTCGAAAGTAAGTGTTCTTGGGTGAATTCTTTCTCTTTTTAGACTCTGATATCACAAACATCTATGTATAATACTAAATTTATTGACCTATATAATTATCTTCAAATAAAAATGATTTCTGATTGATTCATCGTGTAAAATATTTCGTATAGAAAGTACATATATGTTCAACTCTTTTGTTAAAATCATACCAAAGATGACTTCTGATCAATTGATTATACAGAAACTTTAATACATACAATGCATCTATTTCAAACTTTTTTCTATTGCTAATAATGCTGCACTAAAGATCATTTATTCAAAGGGTGAATGCATACTTTTTTAGCATTCTCTTTATTCATGAGTGAATCTTGTAATATAATATAAGTTTGTAGCAGTTATGATGATAGTATTTTCCAAAATGCAGCAAGTTCTACTTTGCCAGAACCGGATGGCTAGCCATTGGGCTTTTTCCAACCCCAGTTGCATTTATATTGCTTGCTGCATCGGACAGTGCCGCGGCACTTAAAGTCAGCACTGCACTGATTGGTCTGAGTTCCGGTTTCATCTTCGCAGCAGCAGTGGCAGTTACATCGGAACTTTTTGGACCCAACAGTGTGAGTGTCAATCACAACATTCTCATAACGAACATCCCAATTGGGTCTCTTCTGTATGGTTTTCTGGCTGCAGCGATCTACGATGCCAATGCCTACTCAGTCACAACAGGTGACTTTATGGGTGACACACTGGTGTGCATGGGAAGAAAGTGCTACTTCTGGACATTTGTGTGGTGGGGAGGAATGTCTGTCCTAGGACTAGCTTCTAGTGTGCTTTTGTTTTTGAGAACCAAACACGCGTATGATCATTTTGAGAGACACCGTTCAAGGATTTCGGCGCAGTCACTTGTGTCTTAGCTTATGACACCGCAGAAAGGTGGAAATCAAATCATAGAATTGTTGCTGGCAAATCCTTTGGTGCCCTCTTGGTTAAAGGGTTTCGGTGCACTCTGTGATTTAGACCAACAGATTTGTGGCACGCGTCAAATCTGTCAGTCACTGTAACTAATTTCATCTAGCTGACTCAGCCTCGTGTGTTCTTGCATAGTTCCTCTGATACGACAACTATTAATGATTGAAGGCTTGAAACAAAGACAGACTCTTCAAGTCTTCTTACCAGACAAGTACCTGCGACTTTTCCTTCCGACTTGATTATCAGAAAGTATATATAGCTCCCTTTTTAAGCCTACTGTACTATATATAGAATATAACGTTGTCATCATATATAGAATATAGTCTTCCAAACCACAACGCGGATAAAGTGATACAGGAAACTATAATCACCAAAACAATATCTTAAATTGACAAAATTTAAATATTTTTGTTACTGATGTCTGAATAACGGAAACAGATAAGGCAATGATGGAAAGAAAAAGGTTACACCTCAATGATAGTTACAAAATTTATCTTCTTTCATGCATAGGAATAGTCTCTCATATGCCAACGCCATCTTTGTTGCTGTAAACATAGAAATTGCATATTCACGGCATGCCTGTCCCCTCCTTGCAAGCCCTACCTTTCCTTCCTTCACCACTTCTTCAAGTGCCTCCATGAGGGATTCCACGTTGGGAGAGAACATAAAGCCAAATTCATCATCCACCACAACACTACCTTTGATGCTTGGAAACCTTGATGCCAAAAGGGGTTTCCCACTCATCATGGCTTCCATCAGAGTAAGGTCAAGCCCTTGTGGTCTAAGGGTAGGATTGACAAAAATGTCAATGGCATTATAGAATGCTCGCAGCATGGAAGGACTCATGGATCCAAGAACAAGAACTTGGTTTCCTAAATCCCTATATCGATTCTCCCATGGTCCTGAGCCAGCTACAATCAAATACACATTGGGGTGTTTTGTAATTAGCCAAGAGAATGCTTCATGAAGGAGAGGGTGGCCTTTGTCCTTCACTAATCTTCCAGCGACACCAAGCACTAAACTAGCATTACTTGGAATGCCAATTTTGGTTCTAAATTCCTTCCCCAATTCCACGTCTTCTCTGAAGTCACCCTCATCAACTCCATTGAGAATCACATGCACTCTTCTGTTGGGGATTTGGTACACGTCTCTTAACATCTCACCACAACTATCACTTATAGCAACATGGTGTGCATATTTTCTGAAGAACCTTATCTCATTTAGAATCTTAGGGAGAACCCCTTGTAAGCCTTTGTCAAAATCCGGGGATCTAGGTTCATCAGTTCTACGAGCTAAGTCTTGGAAAATGCTAGATTGCAAACTCTCAAGGGCTATGCCATGCCATGAAACTGCAAGGTTTGGAAGGTCGCGAGCGAGCCAGTGAGGAAGTGCTACACTTTCTGAGTGAACAACATCGAAGGGTTCTTTCTGGTTTTGTTCCAGAAACTGTTCCCATGCTTTGTTGTAGCGCCACTTGCCTGGCTCCCCTTCATGGCAATGGATGAAGGGTGAAGAGGGTGCATTAACATCTGTTTGGTGATTGGTTGTGTCTGAAGAGAAGGTTGAAGTGGTTTCTTCTTCTGGAGGAGAGGTGAATATATGAACCTTGTGGCCCCGCTGAGCTAGAGCAGTGTGAAGTGTGTATGCATGACGCTCCATGCCACCAGGAGTGGTTCCAATAGGCCATTTTCTAGAGAAGACAGCGATTTTGAGAGGTACTGGTGAAGGGTTGTGTTCCAGAAATGAGAGTTTGTTCCATGCAAATTTGGCTAAACGAAGATCACCTGACCAGGTTTTGGAGAGGGTGGTGCATGTGGTGGGTGTGTGGAGGACGAAAAAAGCTGGTACGGTCACGAGGACAAGGAAGAAAAGGGTGACACAGAAAGTAAAATTAGAAGGGGAACTAGACTTCTTGGATTTGTTGTTGAAGGCCATTTGTTAAAGGAATTCTGAAAATTTGGGAATAGATTTTGTTTGTGTTTTGAATTCTGCGGTCTATGAGGTGGAAGGTGGGAATTATCTATGGAGAGTAGCGAGGTTGGCATGCAATGAACCGTTTAGTTAGATTTTACTTTAATTGCATTTGTCACGCCCCTTTTGAGGGAAAAAAGGAGGATTCATGTGGCCGAGGTTTCGTAGGTTTCTGAATCATAAACTTTATTTAACATGCACACTCATGCCAGAATGGACTTGAGAGAAATTTAGAGTCATTATTAACATAATGAATTCCTGGTCAAGTTTTGTCTTATGCAGAAAGAAGGAAACCACAACTCTGGTTAATTACAAATTTACAACGTGTTCTTCTAATTTAGAATTTTGAATGTTTTGATGCCACACAAGCTGAAGCAGAGTTGATAGCTTAAGAAATTCGCACAGTAATTTTTCTACATCACTTTAATAGCAGATCGTGGAAAAAAAAAATGGGTGACCTGTTACTTAGAAGTTATTACACTCACAAAATTATCATGCAAATAGTTTTTTGTTTGGTCATTTTAACTTTCTATCATTATCACTCAAACAACTCTGTAAAGAAGCCTATTTTTATAATAGATTTGTCTCATGTGCTTCCTGGAGAACCGCTGAGCATGATGGGGTTATTGTAATTTGCGTACATAATTTGGTCCCTGCTCTCCACTTTTGGAATATATTAATGCTAGTCAAATCATGTGACGTAATTGTAGGATTTTTCCAGTCCTAAAGCAGTTGAAAATTTACTCGTCTTCCTGGCTTGGTGGTTTTCCTTCTCAAGCAATGCATATGACTTTGAGTACATGACATTTACATGTTATTGGAATCTCCCTTGATCTGTAAATCACATGGAAAGGCTTTACCTTGAAGAAATTATGTTCTCACTTCTCTTGTTAAACCAGACACGTACTTTAGTGGCAAATATTTTATCAGAAGATGTCTTAACGACATTAAGATTAGCTTTCTTGTATTCGTAAGATTTGCTTTAGTTGATAACTATAGTTAACAAGCTAGCTGAATTTCATTTTGATGGATTGAGAAGAAATCTGAACTGAGTTAAGGAAGATTTTAATGTACACTCTATATATTAAAAATATGTTTTATACATTTAATTACACATATACAGGGTGGCTTGACAATTACTCTTATGCCACATGATACTTCATTAAAAACCAATCTTCTAAAAGGTAGCAATCAAGTTTTTTTGCTCAGAACTGGTGATGGTTGTTTGTGGTTTGCACCGGCTCTAGTGTTCACATTCATCTTATTGTTGGAGACTTTATTCCTGGTAGATTTTTGTGACACTGGCCAGTGTCCACTGGTAACAGCCATGTCCTTGTACTGTTGCAAGCCTTCAAGAGTTTCAACAATCATTGGCATTCTTGGTCTGTCTTTAGGATTCAAACTTATGCATTGCAATGCCAAACGGGCAATTTCCTTTGCACCCTTCACAGAATATTGGCCTGCAAGCCTTGGATCCATAATATACCTCAACCTCCTACTGCTACTCAAGTAAGGTTTTGACCAATCCACAAGGTTTTGTTCAGTCTTTGGTCTTGTTTTGTCCGTTGCTCTCCTTCCCGTCAGCAGTTCTAGCAGGACTACCCCAAAGCTGTAGACATCACTTTTGGTGGTTAAATGCCCTGTAAACAATCATATGTTGCATTAAAATCTGCACACTATACCAAATTTGACCAGAAACTATTACATGGTTGGTTCCACATAGATTTGACCAATATCCATATGACAGTTATATTGTTTAGTTTAAAAAAAGAGTTGATAACATTTTTCTCATTACCAAAAAGTATTTAGTCAAACACTGTAACTAATCTTCTTGGAAGTAATGAACATATGATATGGCCAACTCATCCATTAATTTTTATGTCACACACAATAGTGTTTCCAATTTACTAAAAGGAGTTATTAACGTGTCATATGGAGATTGATCATGATTGTAGATCATATAACAATTTCTCCCCAATTGGCACCAATTATTAGTTGAATTCCACTTTTGTTTTCCTTATGGAAGTGATAATCATATTCTAGATAATAGGTACATATTATATTTATTAATCTTACCTGTTGAGATGTATTCTGGGGCTGCATATCCATAAGTGCCCATGACTCTGGTTGAAACATGTGTGTTTGATCCCTCTGGCCCCATTTTTGCAAGTCCAAAATCTGACAATTTTGCTGTGAACTCCTATTTTAAACAGAAGAACATGATGCATAAAAACTCATTGGATTTAGGTTCTTGTGTTATTTTACAGTTTTAATCAATAACAAAGGGAAGTTAATCACGTACTGAATCAAGCAAAACATTTGAAGTCTTGAAGTCTCTATAAATGACTGGCTTCTCAGCTCCATGCAAGAAGGAAAGTCCTTTAGCAGCACCTATTGCAATTTTTAATCTCGTTCCCCATGGAAGTGATGTTAGCCCTGCAATTAGCAGTGCGTAACTGAGTAAGGCATAAATTTTTACTTTCTAAAATTTGTTTATTACCTTAACACAATTGCAAGTATTTGTCCTATGAAAACATTTCTGTTCTCTAAATTTTTTTTCTCTTCAGCATCATAAGAACAGAGAGAACTTGAAGAAGTGATTAAGAAAACTCCTCCCAAATGTTTCTGTATTTTGTTTTTGAAATACTTGTTTTGAAAACAATTTTCAACACTTTTGGATGATAAATTGATTGCTAAGTAAATTATTTTAGAAAACAGAAAATAGTAAGATGTTAATCAAACAAGTTAAAAGGACAGCTGCAAAATGAGGCTTTGGAGCATATGTTTCTCAAATAAAAATGTACAAGGATTCTGATGCATACTTCTGAAGAGGTGATTCTCCAAACTTCCTCGTGGCATGAATTCATAGACAAGTAATCGTTCTTCATCTTCACAACAATACCCAATCAACTTAACCAAATTGGGGTGTCTTAGCTGCCCAAGAAAAATCACTTCTGCCTGCAATCCAATGCAACTATTCAATTCACTCAGCCAAAAAAAAAGCTTACTTCTAATTGATAGGGGTTAAAATTTAATTTCTATGTATTTAAGAACCAAAATTTACAATTTTTATAAGGATTAAAACTTTAAATATAGATAATTATAAATATGAACAGAATAGTTAAACTTTTCTATGTGAGGTTGCAAAAACAACTCAGAGGATGGTGGAATAAAACTTAAAAGTGCTTTAATAACAAAGGTTAAAGCTTTTGCGCTGGCCTGCATTGGGTTCAAAAATCTCAGACCCATCATTATAAACTGGGTTGGGCCTTCAAAGGGAATTTTAATTTTTTATTTATAAACATAACTAATTTGAATTGCTATATTTGTATTAATAATTCTAAAGATATTGTAATTTTTTATTTATGAGTCGTTTATTCATAAAAATTCCATATAAAAATAAATAAAAATAGTTCAATTCTTTTCACTATTGATGAAATTTGATGAATTAAAAATAAAAACAAAGAACTTAATAAAATTTTCCCACATATTTTCCCATGCATTTATGACATCTAATAGGACAATCCTTGTTTCTTTACTTAGTTTCTCTCAAATATAATAAAGAATGGTCTTTGTAACCTATTACATTATATTATGATATTTTATATAACTTTTCTTGTACTACAAGAGATTGACTTGCATCAATCCTCCCAAGAATCAAAATAATAAAATATGAACACAAAAATGATATAATAATAGTGCATGGCAGTATTAAAGTCTTGTAAGTTAGTACAAAATTCCCTGACTTTTCTCTTGGATGCCCAATCAAATGAGTTGATGAAGGATTTAGTCCACTCCCACCACTAGTTGCTACACACTCATTCCTAAAAGTGAAAGATTCTGATTCCAACAACTACGCCAAAATTAAACGACCCTGATAATGACTTGTACATTTAATTACAGGGATATACAAAAGGTTTGTTTTTTTTACCCTTACGCAAGTTATTCAAATTGAACTTGGTGATAGAAAAAACGTGTAGTTAGTAGAAGAAACACCAGTAAAAATGAAACTTGTGATTGAAGAGTTATGTTTAAGATTATTTGTAACAGTTGATGAAGAACAAATGTGATACTCACAAGCCATTCACGGTGTCCTTGCAAGCCTTCAATGTCAAGAAGCTTGACAGCAACAGGTTGTGCCTTCAATCCGAGTCTGAGATGATCATCTATGTAGCCCTTATGCACAGTTCCAAACCCTCCTTCTCCCAGCAAGAAGTTGCTGCTGAAATTCTGCGTTATGGCACGCAACTCACTCAGCTGAAAATCAAACAAGTCCGACCCAAAAGACTGTGCAAGATCCTCATTGATTCGCGCAGACGAAGAACGGCTGAGATCGGAGAAGGAGAGCCTCCTGAACGATGGCAAAGGAGCAATGTTCTTTGACAGGTCAGAACGAGAAGGCTTGCACCTGCTGAAGTTCTTGAAAATGGTTTGGTCCTCTGTGGAGCAGCAGTTTGCAGTGAAGGGTCTCCATGGCTTTGATGGCTCCTTCATTTTCTAAGTTAAGGTCTTGTGGGAAAGAATTGTGCTATTCTGCAAAATATAAGTACCAAGAATATATGGTAAAGTTTTTCTATATTTGATGGAGACTGAGGAAAAGATATTTTTTCTTCAACTGCTCTAACCACTCTGGTAATTTTTGGAGACATTATTATATGTTTTCATATGTTTGTTTATTTATGTATATGTTGTTTTGTTCTCTATTTTGGCATCTTTGTGGTGTCTTCATGCACAATACACCAATGTCTTTTGTACGTAATATTACTATAGGTCCACGCCAGACACCTTCCTTTTCCTTTCCTTAATTGTTTGTAGGCAGTAATGTAACAAGGACTATACATACATATATATATATATATATATATATATATATATGTATGTATATGTATGTAT
>Ga0123340_1007499_pt1 | contig 10416 bp, 7 predicted proteins | sample SirMexnodulemix_FD_89961 | JGI IMG/M metagenome (GOLD analysis project Ga0123340, IMG submission 89961) | Root nodule microbial communities of legume samples collected from Mexico - Siratro Mexico nodule mix | ecosystem: Host-associated > Plants > Roots > Nodule | place: Mexico: Nepantla...
AAATAATTAAACATCTTTTTAATTTTTTTTTTTTTTTTTTTTAAAATCTTTGTTTTTTAATAAAAAAAAAAAAAAAATTTTTGTAAAAAGCAATAAAAATTAAAATAAAAAAAAAAAAAAAAAAAAAAAACATCACTTTTAGGTGTTATCTAAACTGGAAGTATTAAAGTTTAGATATTCAAATGATGATCTCTGGGTCTGACTCTGAACCGTAGGAAGTGATCCTAGTAGTTCTAGGGATATCAAGATCCTTAAATTTGTCTAATTATCCATACATTATGTTTGGTTAAGGAAAGAAAAGATAGAAAAGGGAAATGATTAAAAAGAGATGACTTTTAGGTTGTTTCGTAGTGGGAGAAGATGGAAGGAAAGAAAGAAAATTTTCCATTTCTCATGTTTAATTGTGTTAAAAGTAGATATAAAAGAAAATATATGTGTAAAATGGGATAAACACCCTAAATAAAGAATGAGACGTGATTCTCAATAAAAGTATTTGTCTCTGTACGGAAAAGACCCCTCCTCCTTTCTGCCCAATATAGGACAGAACACAAAGGTCACATGACACTCATCGTTCTTCCCTTTCTCTTACTGTTCCAAATGACAAAGGTAGGAAATATATAGCCTTTTTTCCATCTTTCGTAAATCCTTTCTTATTCACATGAAACCAACAAACCTTGAAGTATATAGCATCATACGATTACAAATGACTTCAATTTAATTTATTTCTTTAAAAAAATCTAATGATGTAGATGTGATTTTAATTCGGGGAAAATTCAAAGAGGGAATGGTGTTATTTTTATTGCTTTTGATGTACTACTGGCCTGTTGTGTATCGCTCATTCTGCTTTCTATCTAGTTGAGCGTGGCTTGTTGGAGTTGAGGAAGCTAAGTATAGAACCGCAACTCTGGGAAGCATCTCGGAAGGGAATTGGTCAGCCTCAGGGGTCAGCAGATGCTAATCATAAGCCTTCCACCGACTCGGATGCCTCATCCTGATTGTCTCGGCCCCTTAGTTCTTAATTGATTCTTTGTCCTATATGTATATTTTTTGTTTTCTTTTCACACAAGTTTTTCATTCTGTAAACATCACGACATTATATTCGGAAATACAAAGAAAGCAGGAATCTTTACATTGCACCAGACACAGTGGGTTGTAATAAATTGCAATCTACATAGGACAGAAATTTTCCCTATTCTTTTAAGTTTAATTTTGTAATTTGAGAATCCCAGTTTGTATGTTTGTTATCAAATGAAGATGCAGGAGAATAGCAGCTACTATTTTTTTGTTTTTTTTTTGTTCAATATATATATATTATTTTTTTTTAGTTATCAATTGAAAGCTTGAAACGGTTAATGTCTTAGAAAAATGGAATAGAGAGTTCCGTAATTCGTTTTTAAGTTGTTTGAGATGTTGCTGTTCTTTAAATACTAAGAAGCACATGACTTTTCACCATTTCTGCATATTCGAATTCAGTTAGGCCTAACGGCATGGTGCTGCAACAGCGATTAAACATCTATAGGGACTAGCGCGAGAATTGGAGAATAAATCAATTAGGGCAGTATTGAATTGCACAATATATCAGATTCCTCTTATTTATCACCCACCCCTAAAAAATAAGTTAACATTGAACAAGGTAACCTCTTATTCTGTCCTGCAGTATTATTAATAATGATAAGAAATAATATTTGGTAATAGTAATAACAGACAGCAGTAGTTTATATGACAAACCCTACAACCCATGCGTTGAGCTGAAGATTCATCAGGAGCGTGCCTTTGCCTGCAGAAAACATGGATACTCTAGTCGTCCACGTATATTATGGATTCCGAGAATATAATTCGGACCTCTGATGGTGCTCTCTACTCACGCGGGGTCCTGTTCCGCTTTGTGGAGTGTGGACGCCAGTAGTGGCTGGTGCATAGCAACCCGGATCATAAAAAGAAGGAAAGCCTGCGCAATTTAATAGTAAAAGTTTATAAGCTTTTTCTCCACTTGTGTATTTTATGACTATCGTGAAAAGGACCCAAATTTTGAGGTGAAAAACGAAATTAAAAAAAATAAAAACAGCAAAGAAGATCACTCACCAAAAGGCATGCCCTTGCTCTACTTGCAAGAATTCAAAAGTAGAATACAGGCTTCACTCGCACTCTTTCACACGTTTTCCAACTCTGATGCTCAAAAGTCATTCCAACCACTTCTACTCGGTTATAATATTCAGTCATACCCTTGTGACATAATTTTTCCTATGCATTATAAGCACCTACTCTTCTTTTCGCTTTTTGTTTTGGAGTTCGTTAGGAATACAATTTGGGTCTCAAGAGGCAATAGAATATTTTAACAATGAGGAGATGAACACCAAAATCAGTGACACTAGTGCTAGTAATGATGAAAAACCTGAAATCTTTTGTAAAAGCTGTAAAGGTAGGGACCATTTTCTTCTCCTTTACCAGTTCTTTGAGCTGCAGATACAACAGTAGCACAGAATCCACCGCATAAATCTTGATCAAATTTGTCATTTTATAGTTTGTTCTTTTTTTGGCATTCATTATCTTGCATTTTTTTCTGCCTTGTCTTGTGGAAATAAAATAATAACCTAGCTACCCTTGTCGTTAGAGTGGTCCGGTGACACTGCTTTGTAGTAATTATAGCCTGACTACACCATCCTTCTCCCTTCAACTCTAGTTAGATGGGTCCGATTCAAATCACTCCAAATGTTATCCAAACCAAAAACATCCATAAATTGCGCTGTTGCATAGCTAACAAGCAATACACAATACAGCTCGCACAGTTGAAATGGTGAATGAAGAATGGCCCACTTGAAGCTAGCGTGGAAAGGTTTGTGGCCCCAATGGGGAACATGTGGCTCCTTGGAGTCTAGCATGTGAGTTTGTAAGCAAAAAATATATATATAGTTGATGAATGGAGGTGGGGTTATATTTGCTTTTGTATCACCAGCACAAAAAAATACTGAATTCCAAAGAATCATAGAGTTACCTTATAAATAAGAAATGCCTTTTCACATCTGGTCAAAGGGAACAAGTTCATTCCCACATAAGTACATAAAGATAAGTCTTTAACCACCACAAGCAAAATATTAGACTTTATGGGACTAAGATTATTTGATTTCCACTCCCACTTAATAATGTTTGGGTTTTTTGTCCATTCAACAACATACTTATTATGGGCATGAAAAAACCTCATCCCAGATCTTGCTCATTACTTAAATAAAGATTCTTTACAATAAAAAAAGGGAAAGGTATACCCCTCTCATCACTTCTTTAGTGACTCTTGTTTATGGTTAATGATGCATTTGAGTATTCTTTAGATTTTGTAGCTTCTCTGACAAGCCACATACATTTTAAATTAATTGAGCATTAGAGTACGAAGATGGCTCTATTTTCTTTGGAATCACCATTCTGTAACCAGTTATCTTGTCGATGTGCAAATCTACCCGTACTTGCTGATCAAGAAAAACCAATGAATCAAACATTTTCCTTTTAACAAGCATAAAAAGTAACTCTGCATCTGTTTTACTCCTGCATATTTACAGCATTTAACCAAGATGCTGTGGAGTACTGTTAATTAACCAAGTGCAAAAGAATCTTTTTAATAATTAAAATTGATTGAAACTCAAAATCAAAAACTGTTAAATATGAAATGAACCCTCCCTCAATTTGTAGGTTTTGAAAAAAAATTAACTATATAAAGAATAAAGTTAGTTTTCATGCATGTAAGAAATTATTTTAAACGCGGTCTTTAAGAAAATTATTATAAACTCCATGAATTTCTCATACATAACTTTTATACTATCACCAAGGTTTTAAAGATAATGTTTATTGGTTGTTACTTGGATCAACAATTTTATCTATAATTTTCTGCAAAATCGAGAATTAATAAAATCGCAATACACTTTAAAATCTTGATTGTTGTTGTGTATAAATTAAATTCTACTAAAAAACTGTCAAGACTTCATAGTGCCATTTCTCATATTTCTATTCATGTTCTCACTAGGTAAGACTTCAATCAAATACAGCATCCTTCACTCATAAAGCATTAACCAGGATACTGTGATGTACTAATATTTCTCTTGGCCTATGATGAGAACTGAGAAATAAGAAAATTCTTTTATCTGATCTTTAAAAATACAAATCCTCAAAAAACGCATTTTCTAAGGAGTGAAAAAGTATCCCCGTAAAGCCATTTTCCATGGAAGGGACACATTCCTGTTGGTGCAGTGAAAAGGATACAAGTTTTCTTTGTTTTTTGCTAAGTGCAGAAGGGATACAGATAGGTCTTTGTTGTTGTTAATGCATGCAGAGAGAAAAAACAAAAACAGTAACACAAGAACAAAATGTAAAGATGATCGATCTAAACGATGTAATGTAATATTTAAGAAGGAATATTGTTGGAGGAAGAGCCCATATTCCAATAACTAATTTCCTATTGATGGCAGCAAACTCGCACTGACTCAGTTTCAAGCGTTCCAACTCTTTTCATAATTATCCTTTTGCCACTGCATATGGAATGACCCGGCACACCATGGTCATTGCCTCTGTCACATCTCTTTCAACACCATTTTCAGGCCTGCCATTCAAAAGCTAAATTTGTAATCATAATTAGAATGAAACAGATAAAATTTCCAGCCACCTTCCTGGCCCACCCTTAAAGCAATATTCCTGCCACGAGTGTCAAGAATCAATAATACATTATATACATTTATATATAATGTCACTCTAACTTTTCATAAATCGTTTCTATAATATGCTAGTACAAAATGTTCAATCACTAAGTCAATTTTCATTTTCTATTGTTTAAAAAGACTTTTCCGCAGATATCATAAAACAAAAGGATTTTATGTAAATTAAATTCTACAGTTTTACTGTCATTTCTCATAATGCTATTCGTGTTCACACTAGGTGACACTTTAAATACAGCACCTTTCACTCTTTGTTTGTTAGTCCTACTCTTCCCGTTTGTGAAACCATGAAGAGGCCAACATGGAAGTCCAACACCATGGTAATGGCTGTGGTGTTCCTTTATCTGAGTTTTTCCTTGGAGGTGTTGTGTCACCCTTCTCATGCAGACAGAATTGATGAGCTTCCTGGCCAACCCTTCATAGGCTTTCAACAGTTCTCAGGGTATGTCACAGTGGATGACAAGAAACACAGGTCTCTCTTTTACTATTTTGCCGAGTCAGAAACTGATCCAGCTTCAAAGCCTCTTGTTCTGTGGCTCAATGGAGGTCCGCAATCTCTTGCTTCAAAACCTGATATTAAAATTTTATCAAGACTTGGGATTAAATAAGAATAAGCTAGCATAAGCAGTATTAGCATCACGGATTATTGAATTTGACTAATATCTGGATATTCAGGACCTGGTTGTTCTTCTCTGGGAGTGGGAGCATTCTCAGAAAATGGACCCTTCAGGCCAAATGGAGAATTTCTGCTTAAAAATGATTATAGTTGGAACAAAGGTACTCTTTACCACATTCCATTATACCTATCTGCCAGAATGGCCTGCATTTCATTCTTCCACTGATTGCGTTACTTTTGTACTGCAGAGGCAAACATGCTGTATTTGGAGACACCAGTTGGAGTGGGGTTCTCTTATGCTAAAGGTAGCTCCTCATATATGACAGTGAATGACGAGGCAACAGGTATTCTTCATTAATATTAGACCCTTTTTTTTTAATCTTTTGGGACAAAAACCTTTCTCTTTAGAAAACCTCTTTAAATTCTATCTTCCATGGGAAAAGGCATGTATCATTTGTATGCTGCTTAGGCTTTTAAAAAGTTGAGACAAAACAGTGATCAGTGGCTAAATTTCATGCTAACTTTTGTATGACACTTTCCATGATTATTCTTTTATCTCGTATTCTCAACGCCTGCATTAGAAGAAGGCACATTAGTATACTTTTTATTCGGTATGATTACACTGTCCCTGAATAATGAATTGTTTACATGCAAGTTTTGTCATCTGAAGCAGTTCTTTTTTATTTCTTAAGCCAGGGACAATCTTGTATTCCTGCTACGATGGTTCAACAAGTTCCCCCAATACAGGAGCAGAGATTTGTTTCTAACGGGGGAAAGCTATGCAGGTAAACTTGTCATTCTTGGAATTTCCATTTCAAAAGCAGGTTACAGAAATTATTTGCTCTTACACGTTTAAAAAGTTGCATGTATCAGGTCATTATGTTCCTCAACTTGCAAAGCTCATGATTAAAATGAACACAAGGAAAAAGATATTCAATCTGAAAGGCATTGCAGTAAGTCTATCTTTCTTACATATTACTATTTGGTATTTGCTTATACCAAAAATGAAACTAAGAAACGAATGCTCTCTTGTATTCAATGCAGTTGGGTAATCCAGTTCTAGAATATGCCACTGACTTCAATTCAAGAGCTGAGTTTTTCTGGTCTCACGGACTAATATCAGATTCAACCTACAACATATTCACCACAGTGTGCAACTATTCTAGGTACGTGAGTGAGTACTATAGGGACTCAATTTCGCCTCTTTGTTCAAAGGTTATGGGCCAAGTGAGCAGAGAAACCAGTAAATTTGTGGACAAATATGATGTCACACTTGATGTTTGCATTTCCTCAGTGCTATCACAATCCAAGGTTATTTCTCCTAAAAAAACCCAAGTGAGTCTTCTCTTTTCGACTTGCCCTTCTCATGCTTCTCCAATTTCCGTCACCTTGCTTTCGTTTACCATACTTTACTTCAGATCTGTACTTCTTAAGTTTGACTTATATGGTGGCATGCAGGAAGCAAGTGAGAGCATAGATGTTTGTGTGGATGATAAGGTTACAAACTACTTAAACCGGAGAGATGTACAAGAGGCACTTCATGCAAAGCTCGTTGGAGTTCGCAAGTGGGATGTTTGCAGCAAGTAATTCCTTCATACTAATGTCTTGTGTTTGGCTTTTCTTAGTTGTTCTTGATAAATGAAACTTGAAGGATGAAAAGTCAGTATCAGCTGATTGTGATTTAAGTAAACAGTGTAATCACTTGACTGCATTTGTTGGTACCAGCGTACTCAACTATGATATGCTCAACCTGGAAGTGCCTACACTACCTGTTGTTGGATCACTGATAAAAGCTGGAGTTAGGGTCTTAATTTACAGGTAACCAACCAAAACCTTTTCTTCTCCTTCTTATTTATTTGGTCCCTTGAACTTTAGGGCTCATACATATGTTTCTCAGTGTGCTAATCAAAATGACTAAGTGCATTGTTCTTGCTACAGTGGAGATCAAGATTCAGTAATTCCACTGACTGGAAGCCGTACCTTAGTACAGAAGTTGGCAAGAAAATTAGGACTGAATACAACAGTCCCTTACAGAGTATGGTTTGAAGGTCAGCAGGTATGTATATTGATTCGAAGGTAGCTTTTGGCCCAGTTCCTTTTCTTTTATTTTGGTTTCTTTTCAGCTTATTCTTAATTAAGAAAAACTACTGTTTTTTGGTGTTATGCTTGACATAAGTTCTTTCAAAAAGAAAAATAAATCAAGAAACTGAGGTCAAATGCCCTGACACCTTAAATTAGTATGAGGCAAGAAGCTTTGATTGGACTGATTAGTGATTGAACTAGTAAGCTTCGTCCATGCAACATGCTTTTTTTCTTTGAAACCATATTATGTGTACGTTCACAATCGTAAAAAGCATTTCCGTTGGAAGTAACACCACTTTTTTTTTTATCAATAATACCAAATTTATGTACCATCATAAACTAATCCCAGTTAATGAAACTTAGGTTGGTGGGTGGACTCAAGTTCATGGCAATATCCTCTCATTTGCGACTGTGAGGGGTGCCTCGCACGAAGTTCCTTTCTCACAACCTGAAAGATCACTTGTACTATTCAAGTCATTCTTGAAAGGCATACCTTTACCTGAAGTCTTCTTCTGACACACCCTTTGTGTTTTCATATGTAGTTTAGCTTGTAAGTATTAAGTAAGCATGGTCCTTTAATACCATATTATTAGCAAAGAAATGTACTATTATCTGTGCAGAATGTGAAAAGAAAATTCGGAAAAGTTTTTTTTTTTTTTTTTTTTTTTTGGGTTTTCGACCTTTTCATTTGAGTTTTTGGTTTTTTTTTTTTTTTTTTTTTATTTTTAAAAAAAAATTTTGAAAATTTTTTTTTTTTTTTTTTTTTCTTTTGGGTTTTCGACCTTTGCATGTGAGTTTTTGGGTTCTTGCTTCCTGAGTTGTCAACTGTAATTGACCCTTGGATTGAAGAGATTCTGTAAAATGATGTAAGAGAATACTGGTGCATTCTTGTTATAAATTTCTAGGCAAACGATGTCAACTATTCTGTTATGTAATTTAAGCCCCTGCATTCGAACACCAGTAATGCCACATTTCTTGTGTCGATATGGTGTATTGTATTACACACTACTTTTTCTCTTTATGTCTAAAATTCATTCATCTTATCGCACACCTCTTTGTTTTATCTTTCCACATACCAAAAGTTAACTTAATTTCTTTATTTACAAATCAGTTTTCGCTAAAGGAACAGCTATTATATTTACCTTCGCCTCCTCAATTTACCGTAACTAAAGCCATTTGGGAAAAGCAATTTCATATCAACAAAATTGTGACATAGAAAATCAATGAAGTGTATTGATGCAGTGTCCATGTGCAGTTTCTCAATCGGATGAATAAGAATATCAATAATTTAAATTTTAAGTGCTATTTACTGTTGAGGGCCTATTTGTAAGAGCTTAGACAGTGATCTACATGCTCTCACACATTGGTCTTTTCTCCATGGACATTATTGGCTTTTGAAAGCATGCTATTTATGTGTAAGAAATTACATGCGATGAATGACCTAAACTAGATCATTCCTGTTCATCAAGACAAAAAACCATCTCTACAGGAGAGCTTGTACTTGAGTACTAACTCTTCGCCAACGGGAACAACTTTTTGTTCAGAAAGGTGGATTCTGATCCCATTTGTCCTCTCTGCATGACTGTTCATATTCTAAAGAACAGTGTAAAACATGCACAAAAGTTGTAAAAAAAGGGGCATAAAAGTGCTTTTGTAATTTAACTGGTTTGGATTAGATTAGCAGCCACTCATCATCATCCTTCTAAAGGTACAAATTTTAAGATGCCATGTTTTGATTAATAGCACTGAATTAGCTTGCACTCACCACTACTCCAGCGCACGACCGATTGTTTGCTTCTGATTAATTCCAGAGTGGAACTAATTCAAGATTTTGTGGTGTAGTTGGTCACTAGGGTTTGATTTTTCTTGATGTTTACATGAATCATGAGATATAAAACTTATTTTACAAATCTCTACGTTTCTAATTACTTATACACGGATTGAAAATGGTAATTTCAAACAATAATAAAAAGAATTTGCAAGTAACTATTGTGTTTTGTTTTACAGAATAGGAGTAGATATGTATGAAGAAAAAAATATTGTTATTTCTTCTTGTCTGAGCCATCAATAGTTTAAATTACATTTATAATGCTTGCAGAAAGAAAAAATATCTGACTAAAATTATTCCTCTTAAAGTTTAGGAGCAGTTATAACAAATTGAAATCTTAACGTGTACCAAATAATTAAGAGAGAATATTCTAATAATTAAGAACAAATATTATAATTAAAGATATATTCAAAAACGGAAATAAATCAATGTGTAGTTTCAAAAGCAAATTTCCAACACTCCTTGATTTTCAAACTGAAAAATCCAATCTTCTTTCTTATGAATTCAAACTTGTTGACTGGTAGTGGCTTGGTAAACAAATAATTTTAAGTTTTGCAATATCCTGAGGTACTCTTCATATCTTCCAAGGAACCATCCCAATCAATATCAGAATATCCAACAAACTTTGCTTTTTTTTTTTTTTGTTAATTGAACCATCATATACAACAATTACCTTTCTATTTGGAGGTATGTCAACAAGAGTGTTGTTCTTCTCAATCATATAGAACTCCTCCTCCTCATCTTTTTTCCATTTAGGTGATTGAGAGCTTCCTCATGGTCAGCAGGTTCAAGAACATCTATCTTTGATATATGTTAGAGAGGAATCTATTACCTCTCACAGGATGATCATCTACATTTTCATCAGAACTTTCTTGCTCAGTTATTTTTGGAACAACATCAAGGCCTTTAATCTCTTTCACAATCAATTCTTTAGAAACTTTAACATCATCACAAGAATCCAATCCATGATTTTTCACTACTGGCTTCCCATGATTTTCTACTGCAGGCTTCCTAGACTGCTTCCTTTTATGCTCAATCTGTCCCGAATTAACTGCAGAAGAGTAAGCAAGATTTGTTTGCAAGTTTACCGAGAAGCTTTTGCCCTTCATCTTTATTGACATCAATTTAATGCCAGTTGTATCAAAGACTTCACAAGTTTTATCTTTGAACACAACAACATAGCCTTTCTCTAAAAG
>Ga0123340_1007502_pt1 | contig 10413 bp, 12 predicted proteins | sample SirMexnodulemix_FD_89961 | JGI IMG/M metagenome (GOLD analysis project Ga0123340, IMG submission 89961) | Root nodule microbial communities of legume samples collected from Mexico - Siratro Mexico nodule mix | ecosystem: Host-associated > Plants > Roots > Nodule | place: Mexico: Nepantla...
CAATTGCCAGCACTAACAGTCTAACAATAATTTTAATCTTTCAGCTGGAATAATATTAAGCCTTGGTGAAACCATAATGTCTCAATGCTCTACCAAGGATATTGACACAAGTGCATCTCAATTAAGCTGGTCGTATGTAGATATATCTTATCAAGAACTCAAAAGGGGAAGTTACAAAGTGAAAAACTCAAATGAAACTTTCATTTGTCCATACTGTCCTGAGAGAAAACAGGATTATAAGTACAGAGAACTCCTTAATCATGCTTCTGGAGTTGGTCGGAGTAGTTCAGAAAAGAGAACTCCAAAAGAGAAGGCTAATCATCTGGCTTTAGTGAAATATTTGGAAAAGGATCTCGCTTATCTGGATGGTCCATCAAAACCTGCAGATAAAGGTCTGCCTGAACAAATTTCTGCTTTAAATTTTTTCCTTGTTATTTAAGCTGAAACTTACCAATTCACGATAATGTTTAATGGGAGTTTGATAAAATAAAATAACAACAGCCAATACCAAAATTATCTTTTTTGATGTTCAGGTGTCAAATTATTTAGGCCAGGAGAAACAATAATGTCTCAGTGCTCTAACAAAGATACTGATACATCTCAAATAAGTTGGTGGTATGTAGATACATCTTACGAAGAACTCAAGAAGGGAAGTTACAATGTGAAAACCTCAGATGTGACTTTCATCTGTCCATACTGCCCTAGGAGAAAACAGGATTATTTGTACAGGGAACTCCTAGAACATGCATATATGGTGGGTCGGAGTAGTTCTGAAAAGAGAAGTGCCAGAGAGAGAGCCAATCATCTTGCATTAGTGAAATATTTGGAAAATGATCTTATTATTACAGATGACCTGTCAGAACCTCCTGTTGATAAAGGTGAGTCTCCAGTTAATGGAAACAAATATAACAAAATTTCAGTTCAATACTTCCTTTATTCCAAGTTACTGAATATACATAAACTTGCTAATTCACAAATATATTTAATGGAATAATTGTAAAGCAATATGACAGTAGTCAGTAGTAGTACTAACACTGTTTTTTTGTTTATCAGGTACCAAATTAAGTTTAGGACAACCTGAAATAGCTCAATGCTCTAACAAGGAGACTGGTGTGAGTGCATCTCCTCCAATAAACTGGTGGTATGTGGAGAAGTTTTACAAAGAACTCAACAAGGGAAATCACATTGTCCAAACCTCAGAAGAGACTTTTTCTTGTCCATACTGCCCTAGAAAAAAACAGGATTATGTGTACAGGGAACTTCTTGACCATGCTTCTGGGGTGGGTCAGAGTACTTCACAAAAGAGAAGTGTTAGAGAAAAGGCTACCCATCTGGCCTTAATGAAATATTTGAAAAATGATCTCATGCATATGAATAATCCATCAAATCCTGTAAATGAGGGCAACCCCACAGTTACCATAGTGAATCAGAGTAGTTCAGAAGAAAGAAGTATCAGAGAAGATGCTACTCATCCGGCTATAGCGAAAGACTTGAAAAGCGATCTTACAAATGTGGGTGGTTCATCGTCAAAACCTGTAAATGAAGGTGATCCACCTGTTGTCAATGAAGAGATCATATGGAGATTCTATTCAAGTTTTTTCTAGTTATTGATTATTAGATTGATTAATTCAATTCACTATGACGTATAATGGAAGTAGCACGGGAAGTGACAATTTTGATCAAAATTAGAAATCAGCAGAGTAACTCGAGACAGCCAGTACTAATACTGTTCTTTATCTTTCAGGAACCATAATAATAAGCCCTGGAGAAACTGCAATTGGTTGCTGCTCTGACAAAAATAGCAAAATGAGTTCATCTCAGATTGGGGGGTATGTAGATAAATTTTACGAAGAACTCAAAAAGGGAAGACACTGTGTGAAAACCTCGGATGAGACTTTCACATGCCCATACTGCCCTAATAAAAAGATAAATCGGGATTATGTGTACAGGGAAATCCTTGAACATGCTTCTGGGGTGGGTCAGAGTAGATCACAAAAAAGAAGTTTCATTGAAAGGGCTAATCATCTGGCTTTAGAAAAATATTTGAAAACGGATGTTATGAATGTGGGTGCTTCATTTCCATCAAAACCTATGGATCAAGGTTTATGTTTCTTACTACTTCACCCTGTTAATGAAACAATTGTAACAATATTTATGTTTCTTCTTCTCTGGTACTAAATATGCACATATTGGCCAATTCGCAACAATACTTAGTTGAACTAATCTATAAAGCAACATGAGATGTTTGTTACTTACTACTTTTTGTCTTTCAGGCACAATAACTGCAACCCCAGGAGAAACTGTAATGGGTCACTACGCTTGTAAAGATAATAATATAAAGGCAACTCAAATAAGTGGGTGGCATGTACATAAATCCTATGAAGCACTCAAAAATGGAAGTCACATTGTGAAAACCTCTGAAATGACTTTCTCATGTCCATACTGCCCTAATAAAAAGAGAAAGAGGGATTATGTGTACAGGGAAATCCTTGAACATGCTTCTGGGGTGGGTAAGAGTAGCTCACAAAAGAGAAGTGCCACTGAAAAGGCTAACCATCTGGCTTTAATGAAGTATTTGGAAAAGGATCTTATGAATGTGGATGGTCCACCAAAAACTGTGGATGAAGGCAATACTCTTTTTGAGGAGCAGTTTGTGTGGCCATGGACTGGGATATTGGTTAATATTCCTACTAGACAGGCAGAAGATGGATGTTGTGTTGGGGAAAGTGGTTCCAAGCTAAGGGATGAACACCGAAGCAGGGGATTTAATCCTTGTAGAGTCCGCACTTTTTTGGATGTCTGGGCTCAATCTGGAACTGCAGTTATGGAATTCAATAAAGATTGGACGGGCTTAGATAATGCTTTGGCATTTGCAAGAGCATATGAATTAGACCATCACGGGAAACAGGACTGGTTTGCTAATACTGAGCAAAAGTCTGGTATTTATGCATGGATTGCTCGAGCTGATGACTACAAGATGAACAATATCATTGGGGAACAACTGCAGAAGATGGGGAATATCCGAACAATATCTGAGCGCATGAAAGAAGAAGCTCAAAAACATGATAAACTTGTCTCCTGGTTGAATAATACTCTTCAGGTCAAGAAGAAGCGGTTAATGGAGATGGAAGTAAAATACAATGAGATTTCACGTCGCGTGGAAATTGTAATGGGAGAAATAGATAAGCTCACTCAAGATCACAATCAAGGTATATATTATTATTGAATCTAAGTTGCTTTATTCTCTAATTTGGATCATGACTTGTTTGATGTTGTTGTTGTTAATATTTGTTGTTTTTGATTAATTTTTCAGTCATAAAGGTCCATTTCTATGATGAAATTACTAATTGTTTACATTGGCATAATTGCCAGAGTGCTAGATTATATATCACTGGATTGAATCTGATTTTGACAAATTTTTATTGGTGGAATCAAAGTCCAGAGACTGCAAACTTCTGGTTGCACCATCATGGTGATTACACTATAGAATTGATCTATGTAAAAATAATGGTTTCCATATGTCCTGCTGGATCTTCTACAATACACTTCTGACATTTCATTGTTTGTAAAGGTTTCTGAACTATTTTAATGACATTGTATTATACCATGATTGCTTGTATTCAGAGATGAAGAAAATACAGTCAAGTGCAACTCAGCACTTCCAGAATATTTTTAATGGTCATGAAAGGCTTAAGTTGCAACTGGAATCTCAGAAAAGAGAGTTTGAGTTGCGGAGAATTGAACTGGAAAAACGTGAAGCACATAATGAAAGCGAAAGAAAGAAGTTGGAAGAAGAGATTATGGAGGTGTAGTGTTATTATTGTTATTGTTGCATCTCTTCTATCATGATGTGGTTGAGATTCCTGTGAAATAGAAATTGAAGGAAAATATTATTGTTTGAGGATAATTAATTAAGATGATCAATATTCATTTGTTTAGTGATTTCAATGGAGGAGTTGGCAAGCAAAGTTAATAACTTCTCCATTTTTACTTATCAAGTTTGATGATCACCTAATGATAGGAAAATGTTTCCAGTTGACTTGTGTGAGAACTAAGTCCCGGAATATTGGGAATGTAATCTAATTGGTTTGTGTTATAGTAGTATGCAATTGAAGTCTACACATCTTCTATGAAAATTCTGTTTTTTTGGCCAGTCAAAAATGGACTAGATGAGATTGTTTCTGTCAATGAATATTAATGTATTCTAAAATGGATGTCAATAATAACAATAATATGAACTCCATTTAGTTTTTATATGCTAAGGAGTTTACATGATGAAATTTAGGGAAATGAGGGTTAAAATAAAAGCTACCAGTTTAGAGTTGTGTCTAAGAATGTCATTGGAATTTTTTTTCTTCTATTTTTGATATTATTTTGTCCCTTCCGGTGAGAACCTTGCTATGGAACCTATAAACAAAAAACTTGCATTATGTTTTATTTGTGTTTTTGAAATCCTTTGATAATGACGATGTAGCTAAGAATTTGTTAGAATGTTATGTATAGCAATGCTGATGTATATTGTCTTTTTAGAATGCATTGAAAAATAGCGCTTTGGAAATGGCTGTTCTGGAGCAACGGAAAGCTGATGAAAATGTTTGGAAACTGGCTGCAGATCAAAAGGTTTGTGTATCCTATTTTTCTGCTTTCTTAATGATTGAGTGTCATTTCCACATCAGAATAGCTGGTTGTTAATTCCATTTGACAAACTATTTATCCAGAGGCAAAAAGAACAACTTCGTCATAAAATCATCAGGCTTGAAAAACAACTGGAAGTGAAACAAAAACTAGAATTGGAGATTCAACAACTGAAAGGAAAGTTAAATGTCATGCAATACATCGAAGATGATGGAGACTCGGAAGTTCTGAATACTGTGGATGCCTTACACAAGGATTTAAGAGAGAAGGAACAGTCACTAAGAGACGTAGATGCCCTGAACCAAACACTAATTATTAAAGAGCGTCAGAGAAATGATGAGCTACAGGAAGCTCGAAAAGAATTGATTAATGTAAGTGTTTTCTGAAAGTCTTCTATTCCCATAGTGGTGATTTAGTTAAGGCATCTCAGCTGTCCGTAGAAAATGGCTCCAATCATGTTTTAAATGATGAGTTATCCATTAAAATTGTTGTACCATATATTTGATGTAGTAACATACCTTGAATCGCCTACATTACCATATTGAAGTGTATTGCAAACCAGTTAACAATGTTTAAACTATGACAGTGTTGGGGTTTTCAATACTCATTTGGTACTTTTGTGTTTTAAAATTTTCTAACTTTTTCTAAATTTTCTTCAATTTTATATATTGCAGGTCATTAAAGAGACATCTTGTCGTGCTAGTATTGGTGTGAAGAGAATGGGAGAGCTTGATATTAGACCCTTCCTTGAAGCTATGAAGAAAAAATACAATGATGAGGATGCAGAAGATAGAACTTCAGAACTGTGTTCATTGTGGGAAGAGTATATAAAGGACCCAGGGTGGCATCCATTTAAAATTACCAAAATTGAAGGGAAAGATCAGGTGTGCCTTACTTAATAGATATCACTATTTAGTCTTAATCAAATCTGGCCTTTTCTGTGGTAAGCACCTTGAAGTCTACTTAATTAGAAACAATGGATATTAAGAAGCTTAATCCATTTACTTTGATACCTAATACTTGGTTAGAGTTATTTAGCCTCGAGAACATGTATTTCTTCAATCATGTTTTGGAAGGGTTGATTTTACCTGCTTTCATCCATAGATGAACTTTTCATGGTTACAAAATTAGAAGAAAAATAGTGCTGAATGACATTTCTATATGAACTATTCTGATCAGTATGTAGATTAGATAATCATGTCAGATGTCTTTCAGGAAAGTAAATCAGGATGTCTTTAAAAGAGGTTTTAATCTACAATCTATTGCATTATTTCTCTAATATATGTTTTTCTAACTCGTCTGGTTTCATGATTTTTTTCATGGCAGGAAATCATAGACAACGAAGATGAAAAGTTGAAAGCACTGAAAAATGAGTTGGGTGAAGGAGTCTACCAGGCTGTGGTGACAGCTTTGACAGAGATCAATACATATAATCCAAGTGGGAGGTATACAACCTCTGAATTATGGAATTACAAAGAGGGAAAGAGAGCTACCTTGCAAGAAGGAGTAAAATTGTTATTGATGCAATGGAAACTATCTAAACAGAAAAGAGGGACGGCATAAAGGCTGGTAAATATGTATGTAATTATAAAATACGAAAACTATAATTTTCAATGTTCTTTGGATCTACATATTTAGAAAGAAATTTTTCTCACTGATTTGCCATCTGGTTGCTGACAAAGAATCAAGGACTCCGTGGAGGCTGCATCTTCTCTTAGAATATTGTTAGATAATTTATAGTGTTCAGAAAATTTGATTTTTCCTCCTACTATTTCATTACTGTTTCAAGGTAACATGGAATACAATGCTGAAGAGTTGCATTGGTTACAGGAATAAGCATGTTGCTTTCCAACACTATATATTAATTTAGAGTGTTCAGAAAATAGTTTTATATTGTACATAATTTTATGCATATTATAGGTCGGCCAGACTTGTTCGAACTTAGGATGCTACTTTCTTAAAAAAGAAAAATAGATTATCAATTAATAAATTATTCTAAGTTGGATTATGAGTTTGTTCTAATCATCAATTAATAAATTACTTCACTTATTAAGTGACCTTCAACCAATGAAATATTTAACGAGTTATGTATTTACTTAAAAGAAACGAGTACATGAAATTAGTGATGCATTGCAATTAACCAACCAACAACTGGAAAGTGGAACTTCAATGTGAACCAGATGATGACAAGTAGGCTTCAAAATCAGCATATACTTATCATTATTTTTATACTCATTCATATTATATTCCTCTTAACTAGTCAAATTAATTTTAGCCCTCTCTTTACTACATATTTGGGAGTTATTGAATAAAAAAAAGGATAAAATTTATCTTTAACAAATATTTCTTAGCTTAGTAAATCTTTAAATACTGAAGAAATAAATTAAGATTATGTATTTTTAATTTTAAAATGGCATTTAATTTGTCTCTCCCTCTTTAAATCCGAGTTCCAAATGTATGACGTTTGATTGGACGTGTAGCAAGTTTCTTAAAAGCCCAACTCTACACCCAACAAATCTCTGAAGTCCACTATTTAGTAAAAGTAGAACAGAATTGCATCCAATAAAGAAAAAATATTTTAACATGCCACAGAACACATTAGTTTTTTAATCCATGCAACCTTTTCATTTTGGTATGGAAGAAGTTAAGAAAAACCACACGGAAGGTATAGAATCTACTTTGCTAACAGTTTATGAAGAGACAAATACGGTGAATTAGCGCCCATTTCCACAATTTTCTTTTTCTCCTTTTGCTTTTCGGCCAGCTTCACAACATTTCGTGCATGCATCAAGCACACTCGTCAAATTTCAATTACTAACTCATCACTTCAACAAAAATCGTAGTTGCTTAAAAAAGTGAACAAGAAAATTATAAAGATAAACACACTTGATTTTTTCATTAATATATAAATATATCTAAGAAATATAGCTGCGGGCTCATACATTTGAAGCCACTTCAGCACCTTACAAGTTTCACATAGTTCCCCTCCATTTTTTCAAATCCTAAACACTTCAAACTCGTATATCCCTCCACTTGCACAATAAAGACAAAGAAAAAAAAAGTCAAAAAGTTCACTGATCACTACCACCACTTACTTTACTTCCCTCCATTTTTTTCTCCCTGTATCCACATCCCAAGGCAAATTCAAAACTACATAGAGGTAAAGCTTTTTCTTTTTTTTAATAAAAAAAGGACTCATAAAACATAATCAGACCCTGAAATTTTTGCCGGTGAAGGTTTGGCCAAATTGCCAGCTGGCAGGTACAATGTTCCACGAGGTCGAGGTGCGTCGGTCACTGGCTGTGACCCTGAAGGAGAGTGACTGACCAACCAGAACAGCGTTTGATTGCCAATTCTGACCCCAGTTACGGCTCATACTCATCCACCCAGTCTTTGACCCTTTCACGCTCGTCCTCACGATATCCCCTGCACCCGCCACGTTGGTGATCAAAACTAGGTTAAAGTAACGGAAGCCGTTGATCGTGAACCTCATCCCTCCCTGCTTTCGACAAGGCACCCTGCACGTCCACGCATCCAATCACAATCGTCAGTGGCATTATTCGTAATAAAATGCACCCACGATGGCAAATAATTACAATTACATATATACAATGAAGATTAATCTTATTTTTGATTGGTTTCGAGAATCGTGCAATTACGCGGCAAAAGTGCACGTTTGTCAAAATCCTGAACCGGTTTCAGATAAACGGTTCAGGTTTCCTCCAGATAGGGGCCCACCAAATAACCATCAACGGTTCCGATCAGTTTCCACTTTTCTGAATTACGAATCACCTATTGTCTACTGTCTAGTCCCCGCCGCAGTGTAAGAATATGTACACTTTGTCGGTTTAAACGACGTGGCATTTCTGATTATGCGCTTTCTACTCTCAGAAGGCCAAAAGCCAAACAAGCGCGTTTAGTCTCTTTCTTTTATTCTCAATTTATTATAAAATAATAAAACATCAAAATCTCCCTTTCTTTATTATAAATTATTAATTTTTTGTTCCTAGTGTCTACACAATTGTTCGAAAACCCACACCTTTCCCAAATGCGGGAAATTCAGCCGTATAATTTTTTTAACTCAATTTTTAAATTAGTGAAACACAAATTACTAATAACTAAAATTTAAAAAGGGAAAAGTAAAAACAGTAACTTTAAGGTTAATAGTGAATAACAGAAAACATATCTAAAAATAAACAAACAACGAAAAAGTAAAGGAGAAGTGTGGAGCGAAAATAAGTGAAAGTAACGTTACCGGCGGTAAGAGACGGGGACGATGCCGGCGCGGTACTCGGCAATTTTGAGGAACATGGGCATGGCGAGGTCGAAGTGTGGTCTGGGAGGGTTGCACCATCCGCCATTGTCGCTGGGGAGAGCGTAGTTCGGAGGGCAGAAGTTCGTGGCCGTCACCAAGATCGAGGGGCTGCCAGCGTGGCACCAGCTCGGGTCGTTGTCGCACTTTATCTCGAAGCACGCTCCGCAGCTCAGCCCGCTGTTGAACAGCGCCGTGCTCAGCGCCGCCGTGTTCACGCCGTAGCCCTGGCTGTAGAGGTTCCCGTACCCGCACGCGCCTCCCATTGTGCCGGACGCGTCGCTCCCGCCGTAGAACGTGGCGTGCGCGCTCTCCCACGCGCCGCCGCTGTAAACTCCCGGGATTCGGGCCTCGGCGGAAGTGAGAAAAACGGTTACGAGGGAAACAATGGCAACGATTTTTCGGACAGAAGCCATTGTTAGTTGGAACACAGAGCAGGGTTTAGTTAGGAGTTATGAGAAGAGGAACGGTTTTGGAAACTAACTCGCTTTGTGTTTGAGTTGTGAGGAGGGAAGTGAGAAAGGTTCGTGCTATTTATGGGAGAGTGGCGGGGAAAACTGGGCCCCACTGCGATCTCTTTTGGACCGTTGATTTTCACTCTTGATGTTCTTGTTTTCTTTTGGCGATTAAAGTGGTAAAAATAAGTGTTGGTTACGTTTATTTTTGACCATATATCTATCTCAAAGTGATGTGAAGTAATTGTAAGTGAGTGTGGAAGAGAATAGTGAGGGGTGCTATGGTGGTGATGAGTGTAGGGGACAAAAGAGGTTAGGGACATTAGGACCTCAAAATTCATATCAAATCTTCTTTGCTTCATTTACAAGTTCTTCCAACAAACCAAACCATTTTTTTCTATTTTGGAATTTGAGGTTGTTCTTTATGTTGTTACTAACTTACTATGCTTGTGTTCTTTTTTTTTCCTCAATTTTTCAACTCGAGTCAAATACACTATGAATATAGTTGTACGGATGTGATTTGTTTTCCATATGAATATTGCTCAGGGACCACCAAATCAAAGGGAATGACTTTTAACATACCATATAATTATAATTAATCAGTTTCCATGAATTAATAATACTAAATATTTGGTATAATCTTTAGCATTTTAGTTTTTGTATCGTTTCGGAACTAAAAAGCATACACATTCTCCTGAACATATTGTAAAAAAATTATTATAAGCAAATGATAAAGGGTTTTTGTTTCACTAGATATTAGAGTGGTGTTTAAGGAATCTCTATTGTGGAGACAGTGGCAAAGAAGTTGGAGAGATGAAAGATAATGAAGAAATCTTGAGCCGCTATAAAAAAAAGTTACCACCAAATATCTCAATCGTGTAATGGCAACAAAATCATATTGGTAGTATGAAAAAAAAAAAAAAAACCTAACATCAAATGAAGAAAAAAAAACAAAGAAATAAAATAAATAAAGTTTTTGTGAATTTTAATCAAAATTTTAAGTTAAAAAAA
>Ga0123340_1007504_pt1 | contig 10413 bp, 5 predicted proteins | sample SirMexnodulemix_FD_89961 | JGI IMG/M metagenome (GOLD analysis project Ga0123340, IMG submission 89961) | Root nodule microbial communities of legume samples collected from Mexico - Siratro Mexico nodule mix | ecosystem: Host-associated > Plants > Roots > Nodule | place: Mexico: Nepantla...
AAAAAAAAAAAAAAAATTACACATTTTATAAGGATTAAAGAGTTATTTCAAATTTTATAAAGATGACAAACAAAGAATTTTTTTATAGAATCAAAATCAAAACTAGTTAATTTCACAATAGCTAAAAAATATTTAGATTAATATGTTTCTTTTTTTAAATCAAGAGAGATAATAATTTAATAAGAAGTGAAACTTATAAATATTTAATAAATTTCAACTAGTCATGTTTAAAAAGTTTCATTAAGTAAACTAATACAGTTACCCTTCATAGTTTTCCCAAGCGCCTTTTTCGCCAAAATAAAATAAAAGAGTAAATATCTATAACTAAACATGGTTAATTTGGTTCTTTTAAAACAAAAAAATGATTTAGTTCCTAAATTTATAAAAAAAAATATTACAGCCACATTTTGCTGTTAAATATTATGTGCTCGTTTTGTTATTAAATTGTAATGTTAAGAAATAATCTGACACTACATTAATGATAATTTTGTCATTAAATTATAATATTCCAAGATCAATTCATACTTTTACACGTGTAAGGACTCAACACAGGTAGTAACTCGATCAGATTATTTTAAAGACTAAATTGAGAATATCTCACCAATTAACCATTGTCCTAAAATAAAGAAAATAACATTATTTGTAGACTGCATTTAGTTCAATATACTTTTTAAAAACTAATTGTTTTTTTTACTCATAATTTTTTAATAAAGTATGTCATAAATTAGCAGCCTCTAAAAGACCATCTGATTCGAGTTTCTCTATACGTCCATCTGAGAAAAAAAATTTCAAAATTAAAATTATTTTTTCCATAAAATAAAATAAACTTATACACAAGTTAAAAATAGAAGCAGGAAACAATTATATAAGAAAACTGTTACATATTTAACGTGTAGGCAAGTTAATTTTAATGGATAAGTTACGTTCAATTTTATTTTTTTTTTATAAAAGGAGTTTATAGAGACCCTCTTCCAAACATGTCTAAAATAACATTTGATAGTTTTTAATCTGATGAAAACTATAGCAAAATCGATGATGGAAACTAATTGTTCTAATTTATTATTTTTTATTTGAATAAGTATTTTGCAGCCAATAAAAGACCCAGAGTCAAGAAACAAAGGTCCACTATATGAAGTTCATTTACAAATTGTTCAACTACTTATTATTGACTTCTTTTTTAGCGTATAAAATATATAATCTGATCATTTTACATTAATTTAAAAATTTACCAGACATTTTCTTGCTATTTCAACACTATGCAACTCCTAAGATATTTATTTTTAACTACCAATACTTCAACTAAGATCAAAGTAATGGACTTATCAGTATTTCCCCCTATTCTATTATTAGTCTAATTTTGAGAATGTTTATAATTTTAACTCTATACAACTCTTTCTGCAATTATCAGCAAAAGTGACACATAAAATGCCTGAGAAGGGGAAAATTGAATGAAAAACGAACAAAGATAACATATCAAAGGGACCATCACCGTGACAATAAAAAAAAGGTGTTTGCCATTTATTTTTTGTGCCTAACACAATACCAAACTAGAAAAGTATGTGGACACTTGAGGCGCTCATTCAAATGGCTTCTTTAAAGTTGTCAGTAGAGTAAACCAACAAAACATGTCTAACTTCTGTTTCCACAAAAATATAAACAAGATGGTCCATCCAGGGCATACCATGTCCGTATGTATGAATAGTCCCAATTAAAACTTATGACAAATGGTTCTTTGTGCAACATGGTAGAAAATGATAACTGTCACAAACACCTAGTCTCTGCTAAGCGCAAAAACGTGTAGACAGACTCAGAAGTTTGTTACAGGGAAGGTGCAAGTAAATACAATTTTTCCCAGTAACAAAATAATGTAAAAAAAAAGAAAGAGACTAGAATGAATCATATAACTTCAAAAAAAAATCTAAATTTTGATCTCCATAAATTGAGCCTAATTGGAATGAGGGGAGCCAACACTGATATTTATTGTTTTAAGTTACTTTAGGAAAACAATTACTTTTTTCGTTCTAAAACTGAAAAACAAAAGGGTGATTTAAGATAAACTAATCCAAACACGGAATTAATCAAATAAAGAATAAAATAGAAAAAAAAAAAATGAATACCTTTAGATCTCACTCCAGCCAGTCTATGACCACTCCAATAGAAAGGCTGGTGACATGTTGGTCAGTCAATTTTGAACCAAAAGGCATTGTTGATTTTTATTAACAGAAATTGGAGGGATAATCTGGCATCAGAACATGAGAAACACCGTTGCCTATGTCCAGTCCCTGAAACTGCCCGATAGATTCATTCGACAACATTTCGGACATATCATAGGGAATGTCTAGATCAAACAGAGGCTCATGGGAAGTAGACATATTAGATGAGAGTGAATGCATCTGCGGCATTTGCGTGGCCTGAACTGCACTCTGCCCATGTTGTGACTGATGTGAGAAGAACGGTCCTTGAGAATATGTAAGTTGATGCATTCCCAAACCATAGTTATCAGCAGGCATTGCCATCTCTCCAGTTGCAACCCTCAGCCTATCAACTTCTTTCTTCAGTGCTTCATTTAGAGCTGTGCATTTTACAATTTTTTTGAGGCAGGGGGTTTGAAGTCGTGAATATGAGTTGTAAATAACAATATATTAGCTGAAAGTTTAACGTAACAGAAACGCTACTAGTGGGATATCACACATAACCAAGATATATGTAACATATTTCAAATATAAACGTGTACAGTGACTAGCGACTAGCAAGTGGAAACAGGATAGCTTTTCTACGGCAGAAACGTACCATCACACAACTTGGCTTGTTGTTCCATGGCTTGTAACCTAAGCTTCAACTCCGTATTTTCAGAACTCAGGCCAGTTGTATCTCTCTGAAAAAGATGTTTAAGAACAAACTAGTCTCAGGTAGCATAACATGAAAGTCACCCTTACATATATTGAATTTAATGAATTTGAAACAAACAAAGTGCACAAAGGAAACAAAAGCAAATTAATAAGCGAAGAAATAACAAACATCGGGTAAGTTACCATTCATGCCTGGCATTAACGAAGCAGCTTATTCAAAATTAAAGCAAGCAAATAAAGCAAATCTTACAGGAATTGGCTCCTATCATATTAAGCGACCATCATGTCGCAGAGACAATGATTCAGAACAGACATCTAAAACCCCTGTCTTTCATGAAAAATAAAAGAAGTATCATATATATATAAGAAATATTAGCAACACTCCCTTTGCCCATGTAAAATTTCTCCCAAAAAGTAGTGTAAAAAGAGAGCATAAAAGAATGTGCTGCTAGCATTCCTCAAATATACACATACATAGAACAAGGCTTGGTGATCATTACAGACGAACACAATACCTTACATATGCGTGAGGGAATCAAGATCATTAGCAGCTTTTAAACTAGACATAATCTCGTTCATCCAAATTATTCATTTTACATCTATAAACAATCTCAACTATATTTAATCAAATCTAAATTGTCTAAATGCAAACTGCACCACATACGGTTTGTTTGGGGGGAATCGGTTAAATCACACGAGGCGATAAAACAGGGTTTGACTAGTTAGCTACTGTGTAGATGAGAATGTGAGTGACGTGTCATATGTAAATAAATGTGGGATACTGGAATAATAAATAACACGAGAAGAATGATAAATACACACTCTTTTCAACATAATGGATCCCGCATGAATTTCACTCAAGTGCATGGGGGAAAGCGTCACAAGCATTTAGCATGACACAGTTATCAATAATCATATGCATTGATTCTCCCTCCCCGACCTTAAAGAAAGGGAGTCTAATTTTTAAAGCATTACTTGTTGACTATGTGATATACGAGTTCCTGTGGATAAAACACTTCGCATGCAAATGTTAGAGTTACTTCTACGCATCACATTCATATCTTAAAATACAATAAACTCTGGCTGCAAAACACAAGGACAACCGCAAAGAACATGTATTGCCATAAACAACAAAGGGGACGTTTTGAAGAACTTACTGAAAGCTTATTTGAGCTTACGAAACAGTTTGACTATCATAGCTTCTTTTTAACTAATTTCAGTAAGCTTCATTCATGGTTTAGCTTATCAAAATAAGATTTTACTTTTGTCGAATGTACTTTTTAGGTGAATATAGGTATTTCCAACTGGAAACGAAGGACTAATTTTTTTGAAACACAGAATCATTTAAGGTTCAGACCTCTCTCAATAGATGTTTTCCACACACACACACACACTTGAAGATCAACTCATTGAAAGACAATGTCATGTACCTGCCAACTATGTCACGTTACGTTGGTCGGTCAAATATATGGCATAAGCTCTCATCCGATAAAATCTTATTGAATCAAGTTAAATTTATATGCGATAAGTGTATTGTTTTTTCAATAAGCTTCCAAAAAGAAAATTCAGGCATTGTCACGTCATGCTATTGAATAAGATGATGTGACCATTCAGTGAGTTCCTACACAAAATTTTATACTTAACAATAGCAAACACGAATGAAACTGTATCAAATAAGCGTTTTAACTGAGATGTATCCCCAAACACACACACCCTAAATTAGACATAAAATGCAGGTAACAAGGTTCATTCAACGTGGTTACTTAGGAATGAAGCAATGCAGATTTAAAATTTGAGGAAGAGGAACCTGGAAAAGACTCAATTGAGCAGAGAGAGTGGTTGCTTCCGTTTGAAGGGATTGGAATTTCCTTTCGAGCTCCGACACGTAACAAGCTTTCCTCTCTTTAGAGCGCGCCGCGGATTGACGGTTAGCGAGAATCCTGCATCACATGCACCATTCCCTTCAGTCACAACGCAAGAAAGTGACAATTAAAACTACGAATTGAAATCGCAACGGTATCACAATGTGAAGGAGAGAGAAAGGAACCTCTTGGCACGTTTGGGATCAACGGTCCAGAGTTCGGCGAGCTTATCGGGGGACAAGGCCTTCTTGGCCTCAATGCCTTCGAGCAGCGAGGAGGAAGAGGTGTCGGCGGAATTACTCCTCCGGTGACCCGAGCTGGCGGTTTTGGCGGTCTGGTGCGGCGGAGATTCGTGTTTGGGTCCGAATTGGTTGGACGGGGCGGGATCTTGGAAATGCGGAGATGAGAGATCGACCTCGAGGTCGAAGTCGTCGGTGATCCGGAAATGCATCTCCGATTGGGTTCGACGGTGGCAAGCGAACGACATCGTTTAGGGGGGAGGGGGTGATAGTGACCGGGTTGTTGGTATGTTCGGATCCGATGGGTATTAACCGGTCACTGCTCCGTTTCCCTCCCCTTTGGGCTCTCAGTGGCGCGGTCTCTGCGTCCGAACGTCGTCGTTTAGGCTTCTTTTTCTTCTTAATTGCAATGACTCAGAAAATGCCTCCGTCATGCTCTTCTTTTCATTTGGTTTATTTCAGCTATTTTTTCTTGTCCCGCTGTTATCGTTTGTCCCTCGTACGCTCCATGAACCATACTCGCAAGAAATAAATAAATTAATTAAATAAGTTTATTATTTCACATTTTTACTTTTAATCTCTCAAAAATAAATAATTAAATAAGTTGTTACCCCATGCTTCATATTCACCAATATTAGGTTGATCAATGTTGACATTTGAGAAAGAGGAAATGGTTAAGCATCACGATGATTCCTTGAAGAAGATGAATAAAGAATAAAACTTCATTTGTGACATAATACATGAAGTGCCTAAAGTTAAGCAATGAACTGTGGAAGTCTTAAATACAACTTTTCTAAGACATCGTGTAATTTTCTAACCTAAATCATGTAAATAAACTATTTCTTAGTAAACTTGTGGTACAAGGTATCAAACATTTAGATATTCCTTACTAATCACACGTTGAATTATTGGCACAATAATCCTTATATTCTAAATAAATATTAGATTGATAATTAATATCTATTTGAATTTATGTGGTAGTATTAATTACGTGTTTCTTAACTAGTGATTGTTAAGATAGGATAAACTGATATGATTGTATCTTAATGCTATTATATTAATTTTATTAAATATATATTGTTTGTTTCTGAATTACATATTTTAATTAGGTTAGTATTAGAGTATGTTGTGATAGACAATTTGGAATAAGAATGTAGCTATTATGTATATAATGTAATGAATGAGAATTATTGTACGAATTGATATAACAAGTAATTGGGATGAAATAATCATATTTAACTAATTCATTGTGAAACAAACTATATTTAGTTTATAGATTAATTTTAAGTTATTATGTGTTGTAATATTTTATGGATGTATAATCGTTTCATTTCAAATTTGTTGACATGTTAGATTATAGCTTGTTGATGTTAAATCTTCCCAATTAATCTTCTATGAAAGTTTTCTAATAATGGTATTGAATCAATGATATTATCTTGGAGACTGGTGATCGACTTAGATAGGAATAAACACATCCTGTTGTAAAACAAATCCAATAAGATTTAGAGTTAAGAGAAATGTGTTAAGATCGATGTGTGAGGATAAGTATGTCTTGTGGTAAAACTCAACTCATATTTAGGAGAGACTGTTAGCAATCTAAGTATAAATTAAAATTCTCACATTGTCCAGAAATGATAAAGTTGAGCGACATATAAAGAAAAAAAACCAATAAGCACATTATCTTAAATTTTTAGGTTGAAGGTGGTGTTTATTTTTTATATGACAACTCACAACTCATTGATGTTAATCTTATAATGCAATATTTTCCAGTTACAATATATTGAAATTATATTAATTATGAATATTGATTATTTTCTTATATTTATGAATATTTAAAATAATATATCTATAATGCAATATTTTCCATATGCTACCTGCAAATATATTGTGGTTCACATAGTGTTATCTAGAGACTAAGTTATGATTTTTATGTTAGTTGGATGCAAGTGTTTGTTCAGATATTAAGAGTTACATATACATATGTTATCCTTGCAAATCATTAACATTATTCTTGTATATTACTTAGATTATGTTCATTTATCGAGTTCAAAAAAATTTATTTTGGAAAATGTCATTTACGACCTACAGTCAAAATATGTCATATACCGATGTTTCGAAGTTTACATACAATATATATTTAAAGTTAAAAACACACAACCTAAATACAAAACAAAATTATCTAATTACTATGTCCCTGTAACCTCCCGCGTAAAACATGTGGACGTCTAATGTAAACGACACTATTATCTGTGACGTCATGGGTTGATTGTAATGTACTCTAGATTCCCTTCCATGTTGGAGTACATTTAAAAACATGTCCATAGTTAATCATGCGTTGTAGAATGTCAATGATCCTCTTGAATATACACTACATTGATTGAAATGACAACAATTACTGAATATATTAAAACAAATAACCATGGTAAATAAACAATAGATATAGATCAAGATAAATGACTCACTAAACAAGCATGATCTTGTTGTGTCGTAGATTGTGTCTCACCATCACCTGAACTATGTAACTGACAACATAGTAATACAGACAGTCGATCTTTCTCTGTCTCAGGAAGTATGTATGGATGTGACATAGATTTGAACCAGTACATGGATTCGACAACACACACAAATGAATGTATTGTGTCACACCTACAAAGTGGTCAACAAAATACAACCACCTATTATTTATAATAGCCACAACACCTCCTTTAAATGGCAGGAGAGGTTGAGGAATTGTCTGCTTGTACCCAAATTGTCCAAAATCACTCTGATAGTGATGTGAACACGTTTTGAGCCGAATGTATCATGAGAACATGGATATGGATCCGAACGATCTACTGGAGCAATGTTCTCCATAAGGAGTCTAAATCATACTAGCATGGGTAATATCATCTAATTGGACCTACACAACACCAACAATGCATATATGGCATTCGATGACATCTAGAAAGAACCTCCTAATATGTGGATTCATATTCCTCTCTCCCATCCATGGAAATTGCTCATATATCCACTTTGTTACAATTTCAACACAATATTATTCATATTTTTAACTAAAAAAAAAATAAGTTGTACAAATTATGTATATCATTTACCTGTAAAAACATGACATAACCACTCAATTACTTTGTATGCACCTAGTTGGTCATATATGTAGATGAATGCGACAATTTCCCATGAGTACCTAACACACAATAGCAATTTACAACATACTAATAGATGTCGCATTTTTGTCAACAAATATTGTGCATCTTACAAGATGCAACAAATAAGTTTGAGTTGTAGAATTACGCAACACTCCTTGTATACCTCTCACAATCAATTGAGTCTGAATATACGTCATGATAATGTCTCAACTCTATCGTAACATCACCCAAGTCCACTTCTCAGAGCTTAACCAATAATATTAACGTTGATATAAAATCTAACGCCACATGTACAAAATTGTCCCATAATAAAAATATATAATAATATAGATACATCATCGCTTAAAAAATATGAGACCTTAAAAGAGAGAGAAAATTTTGGTGTCTTGATATCACTTTTCACCAAAGATTGAAATAAATCTCTTATCAGTAGTCTTATCCGATATTGCATAATAACAACAATTTGAAAATGTTAAGTAGCTCAACCTCAATCGGAAAATGAAAGATCCAAGTTTATTTAACTATTTTGACATAGACTCTCGTACACAAACTCAAAGAGACGCAACATGAGAGGGCGTGAAGGGAGGAAGAAAATAAAGTGAGGAGAAATGAAAAACTATGACAATTTTATCATTTCACAACCGTCCTGATATGCAGCTTGAAACCATGGGGTGAAGGAATAAAAGGCCCCATCACCTACCTACATAGATAGTGAGTGCACTAAACCCTTCCTCCGGTCTAAAAGGGAAATCTGATTTCAATTTCAGAAATTAATTTCTTATGCAGTCAAATCCATATCTAACTAACTACACGATCATCATTAATATCGTGTCAAATGGTGAATTACAATACAATAAATATGCAGACCAAAATTTGCCGTGATACAATTGTGTGAAAGGGGTAGCAATTGAGCGCAGTAGCAGAGAGAATATATTGGTGGCATTGATGGATGAGATAAAGTCAATCGATGGAACACGTGGCAAATCTTAGAATAATGAGGAATTCCATTAAGGAACAAACAATGTGGTAGTGGACCCTTCTACGCCAATGGGGGTGGTGGCAATGGCCCACTATGTAGAAATTTGAACCACAACACCCTTCATTTGATGCTTATTTATTTAATTCCTCCCATTAAAACACGACAAAGTAGTTTCTATAGTTGCAGCTATGTGTTGGAAGTGATAAAACCCATTTGGTTAATGTAAATGTCTCAAAAATCAATTTTACGAATAATGACACCTTTCGAAAAAAAAAAAAAAAAAGTTCTTGCGTTCATGAGAACTAATCAAAAACAAGTTTTTCTTCGAATTCTTAGGAAAACCTCAAACTATCCTCACAAGGGATCGAAAACTTTCCGGTTATTAACTTTCAATTTGAACCCATATACCATATTCATAATTAAAAGTATAAATATAAATATGTGAAAAAGAAACAAGATTATATACATTGTTCAAATTAAACACCAATGAGTATTGCCTTATAAACTTGATTAGGTGCAATTATAAGAAAAAATAATTGACTGCATGTTAGCTAATGATATTGATTAACTAACTATAATTTCACATGTGTGTACGTTTTAATGATAGAACGTTCTATAGAAGAAACAAAACCCAAACAGTTCGTGAACTAATAAAGTAATTGGATAAAAGTATTTGTAAGTAATTGTATTTGTTGGATTAGTCACTTACTATTAGAGCAAAATATTAAATACTAAATCCAATTATTGGTATCCGAATCTAGGTTATAAATTTATAAATTTGATTCAAAACATGATAATATCATGGAAGGTTTATCAATTGTCGTGTATCATCTAGTGAAAAAGTCATATTTATCTATTTTTTCTGTGCTTTGAATACTGGTTATAGTAACTGTATTAATGAAATACTTTAAAATTTTATTAAAAAAGTAATAGACATAGTCCAAGAATTATAACTGAGTGAATATAAATCCATTCAATCCCTCTAAGTATTGTCTACTTTCAAGTTATTAATGACTAAATATATATTTTAAACGGCAAACTTTTTTTAAAAATGTTTATTTTAAATATGTCAAGTAATTTTAATAAAAATATATTTTTACTTTTAGATACTTGACACGTAGCATAAAAATTATTAATAAACATTATTTATGATCAAGGTGAAAATTAGTAGCTATGAAATATTTCTTAATTAGGAATCAATAATCGTGTTTTTTTATTAGTTGATATAATTATTAATAATACTCTTACATTTTATCTTGAACAATTTGTCTTATTTATAAATAAACTTTCCAACACTGCCTTCTACTAAATTGAATTGAATATATATATATATATATATAT
>Ga0123340_1007510_pt1 | contig 10412 bp, 5 predicted proteins | sample SirMexnodulemix_FD_89961 | JGI IMG/M metagenome (GOLD analysis project Ga0123340, IMG submission 89961) | Root nodule microbial communities of legume samples collected from Mexico - Siratro Mexico nodule mix | ecosystem: Host-associated > Plants > Roots > Nodule | place: Mexico: Nepantla...
ATATTATATTTTAATGACAACTTATAAATACTGTGTTATATTTAATAATGATTGCAAAAAATAAATATCTAAAGAAATTTGAAAAAAGGTTAAATTTTAATTAAATAATTAAGAAAAAAAATTTAATTCGATGAAATTTATTATGAGACAAAGGTTTTATGAAAAAAGATTGGAAAAACGTGAATAATTCTCAAGAAAAAAAATACACGACTTCATGAAAAAGAGACTATGATATCATTTTATAACAATAAAAATGAGGCATCAGATTTAATACATAGACATATATAAATAATAACAATATCGATGATAGGACTCACGTAAAACTAACAATTAACAATAATAGGAGTAGCATTTACAAATTCCATTAACAATTTCAGCGGAGACTACGTCACAAATAAACATATTGAAAAAGAAATGAGGAATTAATTTTTCTTTTAAGGGAAAAACATTACATATTATTTTTTTTTAATAAGCGAGAATTAAAATCATGTTATGTATCATGTTTTAATGTTAATGCTATTTATTCATATGTGCTCCTTTGCTTTTTGGTGGAATCCGATGAGAGAGGCACGAGGGCAACCCGATAACATAAAGCAACTTTATTGCACTTAATGATTACAATAAAACAGGTTAAAGCCACTGCTTTTTATGCCCTAACAAATCAATCACCAATTATTTTAAGTGAAAAACAAAAGAGATTATCACAGTTGTAGCATACCATTACACATCGAACCAGATTACTAAAGTTGAAAAGAATAAATAAAAGAGCATCCGCTCTTACACAATCACACCTTTGCAGCTAATGATGTTGCTTTTTAGGGACAATCAAAAGGAATGACCCAGTTCTACTTTGTCTCTAACGGAGAAGGTTCCCAAAAAGGGTAGGCATAATAACAAAATAACGCGGATAGAAATACAGAGAAATGAGACTGATGTCTGGTCATACTACTTCCTCCAATCCTAAGATTCAATTAACTAAATCACATTCGCTAAGAAAATTAATTAGATTCATGGAAAACAATAAATTTATCAGTTTTTAAAATATCTGCGAGAGACATTAATATTCATAAATCTTGATATTCTCAACTCGTAAGAGAGAAATCTTTTATAATTTATTTCAAATATCTAACCATAGGTATTTTCAAAAAAATAATCAACACTTCATTCAATTACAAAAAAAAATCTTATATAAAAATGCAAACAATTTTCTAAAAGAGTATTAGAAATATAAATAGGATAGGAGGTAGTATCATTTTTTAGTGATTATTCTGTAGTATCATGGTCATCATATCAATGATGCACTCAGTGCAATAAAGTTAGCATCAAACATAACTAGAACACACCATCATATGTATTCAAAGATTCTAAATATACACAAAACTAGCACCTAACTTAAATAAAACAAATACTGAAATAAGACATCATTATTACCATTCATTATCTTCCAATCACTAAAAAAATTATCAAAAGTAATGCGCACATGTTCATCCAAAACAGATTCAAATATACCTGGCCACCGGATAAAAGTAACACAGCTAACTTGCCATCTGAAATAGCCTTCAACCCCATTTTCCACCATCTCTCACGATCCTCCTGACTTCTCTCTTCCACCGTAGACACACTGCTCTCCGGCACAGGCTCAATGGCCGCCGACGGCAGCCCTAGCAAGCAATCACAATTCAGCCACACGAGGCAAACAAACAAACAATCACTAACTAACAATCATGCACAGGACGAGAAGAAATCGATTGCATTAATTAACAAACACGCAATCACTAATTAACATCCAAACCTTGAGATCGCAGCGAGCATCGAATAATCCGGTCAATTCGCGAAAGATCTAAACTCTGCAACACGGAACACATTAATCAAACAAAAAAAAAATGATCCGGAAACAAGAAATGCGTCGAAGTCGAGCCGCAAATCTGAAGCTCGGAATTGTTATCGGAGGCGAAGAGAGGGAATTGGATCGGCAGGAAAGTAAATTACCTCAATGTCCTTGACGAGAAGGTCGCGTTCCTCGGGGGAGAGCTCATACCAGAGAGCGAAAGCGTCTTCCTGACCGAAGTCTTTGAGTCTCTCGAGGAGAGCTTGCGGTGGCGCAGAAACGACGCCGTTGCCTTCGAATCCCACCGACGATGGTTCCCTCATTTCTGAATCTCTCCCACACGCTATCTCTCTCTCTCTCTTCGATTTCGATTCAGATCTCGAATTGTGAAGAGAGCGAGTGAGTGAAGTTGAGTGTTGGTGTTATGTATAGTTGGTTTGTTATGGAGACAGGGGAACAGTGGCGAGGAAGACAAGAATCAAATCGGTAACCACCTCCTTCAGTCACTCTCATAATTACCTAAATACCCCTCTCTCTTTCACATCTGGATTATGCTGCCGTCATTATCAAATTCCCTTTAGTAATTTCACCCAACCATAAACTAAAATAAAATAAAAAATTGGTTTCCTTCAAATTATTTGTCATCTCATCTAATTAACTCAATCATTGATGTAATATAATGAATGATGTTAATTTTATTTTAATTGTTCATATAGTTTCACATTAATAATTATTAATATGCATGCAAGTTTATGAGTCTTACCATTTTGTTAACTTTGACACATGTTTGTTGTTGCCATATTCATGAAGACCAATAGTACCTATCTTGCATATTCTTTTTTGGGGTGTTTTATAATAAATTCTCATAACTACCAAAAAATGATTTCATTCAGTTGGTTGAAGTGGCCAAGAGTCACCCAACAGGAGTAAAAAAAACATTAAAATTGAAGTACCCAACCACACCACACTATCCACAAGGACACATTGTTTGGGATGATAATTTTTGTTTAAGCAAGCACATTGCAATAATTTAATTTTGACAGATTACCATAATAGCACTTCCAACCGACCCTGGCATATTGGTATGGAAAGCAATGGCTTGGAGTTAGGCAAAAGCATATGTCAAATTTATATATACGGATATGCTCTTGATTCTATCAATATCATAAACATATCTTGTCATGCCATGGCCCGCTCATGTGAATTTCCTATTACCCCCTCCACCCTCATTCTCCCATCAATATTGCACATTTTCGTCTTAAACAATTTTGGCATATGTAGAAATTTACATGCATATATCATGGCAAGCAATTCATACATTAGCGAAACTGACACATAGTGCATATATATAGATAGCATCGGAAACAATCGTATATACATGTAGAGCTAAGTATGTGCAGACCGTTTAGTTAAACTATGTTTGAAAACCTGCTCCACCGGGCCCTCTAAAAGTACGTTTAATGCAAGAGTCAAAAGGGTACTACTTTTATGTACGCAAGTTGAAATCCCATCCCTGGATATCAAAATATGTAGATAGTCTACAATTCGTGTAAGCTGTGTGTGCTTTATGAAATAAGCCCATTGTTTCCTGCACCCATCAATTGCTTCCTGCACTTCATTAACTTTTCAAAATATCAGTTGTGTCCTTGTTATTTTTATTTGAAAGGAGTAGCTGCAATGGCTTTAATGGTGCACTGAGAAAAATAGAGTTATGGAAATGAAATTCCGCAAGTTTGGGTTGAAACTATGTTCTAGAATGTGTTTTCTGGAAACATGGTGTGGAATATGCTTTCCAGAGACATGTTGACGTGTTCTGGAATTCCAAATTCGTAGTACATTAACCCTTTTGCTCAAACACCATTTCAGAAACTATATTCCGTAAGTTTTTCAGAATTTGATTTTCAGGAAGGAAAAAAAAAAAAAAAAAAAAAACTACGACGAAGGGATGTAACAACGCCAAACCTGTAACTCCAAATTCCTCCACTAATCACTGCAAATACAGCCTTTAACCATCGCAGATGACACTCACTCACCACCGGAAACCTTCCTCAACAAAAATCCAACCCAACCGTCATGCAAAACCACCACCGTTCAAAACGCAAACAACAAATGGAAATCACCACCACCAACATCACCGACAATCTCTAGAGCCTCATCACCAGCTCCGTTCGCAGCCAACAATGACTTTACAAAAATACTAACATTTACATATTAACCCAGGTGGAGAATTTCATCCTTTCCTTTCATGGATGGAGTGCAGGAAGCAATTGGCATGAAATAAACCTCATTTTAAACGTAATTCTTTTCACCTAGAATTAGCACTTTTAGTCCAATGGGTTTACCACTCGATTATTATGCTATTTTAGTAAAATATAAATTAATATTTGATTATTTTTAAACTTCAGTGATTTTTTTAGTAAAGACTATGAACATCTTCTATGAAAAAAATCCTATGATCACATAGCTGGAAACTTGAAACAACTCCTTAAAGTTGATTAAAACTTTTATTAATAGAACCAAATTGAATAAAATGAATAAATAAATAATGAGATGAAAAATTAATTAAATCCATGTTACATTTTCATATATAATATTATAAATTAATGAGTACATTAAAGATGCAATTTAATTTGGTTTAGTTAAACTTTAGTCATGGAAAGTGAAAAACAAACTATATCAATTAAAAAAATGCATTTTAAAAAAAAACTTTGATTTTTCCCTTTTAGAAGATTTCTATTTTAAACAAGAAAATGTAAAATCTACGGAGTAAGTGATGTTTTTTATTTTAAGTCTACACTGTTGCTAACCTTTTTCACTTCTTGGAAAAAACCCGCACATCTGGCCCCACTTATGTGTCAGCTACAGTACTGCTTATCTCTCCTCACGCAACAACCAACTTTACAGTCACCGATCCCATGACCCTTCATTGTTCATCAATCCTCTTGCGCTAACCCATTCATGTGTATCAGTTGCATTGATCTCCATTGAAACCTCAAAGGGGAGGCTGAGTAATTAGCCACCATTCTCCAAGAATTCCACCCAAAACAAGCATAACAGATTTGAAATTTCATCTTCAAACGCTTATTTTCCTTTTTCTTAAAAACTTTCCAAAGAATATTTTATAATACTGTATTTTAACAGTATATGAAACATAAACGGGCACTAAATTGTTTACCTTAAAGTTTATACAATCCGAGGAATAAATAATAAGCCTTTTCAAGCCATATTCAAGAGTTGGCTTTTCCATGCTTCCAATTTCATATTTGCTGCAAAACAAACTCAGATTGTGATGTACGAGGGCTCTGTTTGCTATACTTTCCTTATTATCCTGATATTCACTAAATTTTGGGGTACTTTTGGATCAACTATGCATTGAAATCATATCACCTCTGACAAGTTGATCCAGAAGAATTAATTATCAAACAAGTTTAAACGAAGATCTCTGTTCATTGAAAGAAAATAAGAGACACAGAGAAGTATATGACAGGAAAAGAGAATAGAAGCTGAAAAAAAACCAAGAGCAGAAATCTGCTACAAAGAGGAAATCAGAGGATTTCCAATAATGTATTAACTTCATCAGATGACGAAGGAAATATAAAACATTGAGGAGAAGGTCCCATATAATGAGCCGACCACAAAGTAAACAAGCTTAATGGAAATCACAAGGATGATGCTTTCTCATTGAGTGCTTCTTTAACTGCACTCAGAAGTGATGGCATTAATTTCTGGTTTGTAACAATAATACCAGAAACAACATCGAGAAACTTCCCTTTTGAAAAGTCCAAAGGATTCCCCGCAGCATCCGTGACGATACCTCCAGCTTCTACAAAGGTCCAAATGCAGTTATAGAAGATTAGAAGTAGAAGACACATTCAACAATCTAACCAATGCAGGAACCTAAATATTAGTTCATTGTCAATGAAAGTCACAGTTACCGGTATGCTCCAATCTATGGGTAAGTAAGTCATTTAAGAAACAAGAGTTCGGCATATATAGCTCATCCATGAGAGGATAATGTCATCACTGTAATGAGAACTTGTGTTGTGTTGTGTGGGCAGGGATATTATATCCACACAAAGAATATTCAAAACCGCACTCCTCTCAACATGCAAATCTTCGGCAATCTTGTAGTATCCCTTACAACTATTTTTCTTTATTTTGCAGGTATTTTGTTTCTTGTTTTCATTATATTTAAGAAACATCAGGTGTTTTCCACTGAAGGGAAATGACAATGAGTGCATACAACCTTTCAATCCCCCCTCCCCCAGACCTTCCACGAGCAACAAAAAGATAGTAGTGCATTCAAATTATCTTTCTTATCACTAAAAGACCACAGAAAGATCCATGCTAAATAACAGGATAAAGGCAAATCAAACATAAACAGATTGAAATATCATTGTTCACCGGCACTTTAAAATATGTGAAGAAACATCGTACAACAGAGTTTATTACACAGTCCACACCAAATAGAATATAGTAAGATGCAACTACTGTCATACAGAGCTGACTATTCAACTGGAGCAATTTAAAAGGGTTTAATTTGAGCTGGACACTACTGTAATTTTGGAAAAAAATGACATGTTTTAAGATTTATATTTCATATTCTTTTGTGAAGAATTTTGGGTGCCCCTCGCTTTGGAAAATGAATAACTAATTCCCTACCTAAAAGCCAACTCTTCTAAGGTGCTAGGAGGAGAGCACTCAAAATCTCTCTTGAGATTTCATCATGAAAACGTATTTAAAGTCCATTAATATCGTTTTACTAGTGCAATTCCAGAGTTAAAATTTGAAATTCTACAGTAAGAAATGAGTATGTATCATGTATGAGTTCCATGTATCTGAAAATATTTTAGAAGATATTCACATCAAATTAAACCATAACCCCTAAAATACTTATCTTTAGCTTTATTCAACTATCATTGAATTTCACAATGAAGTAAACTTAATCCTAGCCATCAAAATGATTAACTTCACGTTTGAGCCCAGCACTATTCATTACCACATTTGGATATATCAAGTTATGACCAATTCCTGACAGTTATGACACTCATTTTAAGCAGAGCATATTTACCAAGAAAAGATTTGTCAAATTGTTCACGAAAAGAAATAATTAAGAACAGAAAGCAAAAAAAAATAATGAAAAATAATACCAGTCACAACAATGCTTCCAGCAGCATGATCCCATATTTTTTCACGGTATCCTTTGTTAGGGAAACGCAAATATATAGCCCCATCTCCTCTTGACAGAGCTCCATATTTTGCTTGGCTGTCAATTCTGACTGGTGGTGCTTTGACACCAAGTATCTGTTCATTAAGTAATATTCAAGAATTGTGTGTAATTAAATCTAACAGAACTAAGAAAAAACTAAAAAACAATGAAAAATACAAATGTGTTAACTATAGAAATAACATTACTTTTGCAATGGAGCTAGATAAGTCATGCGAGGAGTGCGCTGCTTCAAAAGATTCAAAAAATGATGCTTCCTCTGGATTATCAATATCACAGACATGCACCTGGATGATCATTTGAACATGACAACTGTCAAATGACATTACCAAAAGTGACAAGTAAGAAAAACGTTTTGTAAGCACCAACCCTAGTTTGTGTAGAACCACCCAGTGCTTGCATATATGTTCCCTCACCAACTTTAGCAAAGAAGAGACAACCAACTTCATTTGAAGAATGCTGCTGATTAGAGCCAATCGATGCCAGCGGAAGATTTGGACAAGCCAAGACACCCAATACAACTTTTCCTTCATGTAGCAAACCTAACGCTATAGCATATTGATCCCCTCTTACAAACCTATTATGTCATCTCACAACCATGAGCTACTCAATAACACATGACCTCCATAATAGCACAGTGACCACACAAGTGAAACAAATGGTATAAAATATAGACAGTAAAATAGAAAATAATTAAGAAATATAATTATTTAATCAAATGTTTTATTATTTTGACAAGTAAAGAAAATAAAAGTAAACACTAATATACTTGTATTTTATATTATCAAATTTTTATGAGTTAAAAAATAGATTTAAAGTCTTCATTTAGTATAAGCAGGTCTTTCAATTTTCATAACCCGGAAGTGTTCTAGACAAATTAAGGACCTTTGCTTCAAGAAAAAGGTTTTCTAGTATCATTTTATGGTTCATTTTGTTTCCTGATTTTAAACGTTGGTACAAGAAACAGTGACAAAAGAAAATGAAAGTAGAAAATAATTAGTTGTTTTTTTCTGTTTACTGTACAAACTTTTGAAAACGGGAAGTAAAATGAAAACAAGGTGGCCTCTTTTTGATTAAAAGTGAAATATAAAATGAAAACAGAAAACATTTTCTCAAATTAAATGGTCCTTTAGATATTCAATTTCACCATGCCAGGTAATAAATAATGTCTTTGTCAGAAAGTTAAAATCACCAATTACAATTGACAATTGTTTTGTCCTTACTTACTAAACAAAATAAGATGTTAAATGACAACTGCAATCTCAGATAATAATCAAGATTAATAATACTAGATAAATTCATATATGTTTTACATGAGATATTATAAACGAATCCGTGCTGCAAGAATATTACAATTTTTTAGGAAAATAAAATAATGAAACTTCGACAAACAGAAGACAAAATTTATACCAAAATGAATTTTTTTGAGAAAAAAAGAATACTCACCCTTTTGTACCATCTATTGGATCCAAAACCCAGTGCTGTCCAACTGAACCACCTTCAGACTTACCATTGTCAATGGCCACAAGCACATCATCTGTTGTTAAAGAAGAAAAGCTATTTGATCCTTCACTAGCAAGAGTATCATTGACAAGTTCTGTAATGCGCTTCAGTGTTTCCTGGCCACTTTCCTTACGAAGATCCCCTGAATCCTGAAATTTTAAAAATGGATTTTATACTCAAACATGGAAATGAAAGCAAAGTCTGCATATCCAAGAAACCTGTAAGAATTTACAATTTCACCTCCTCGGCTACTATTGAAAATGGTTCAGAAGGAAGTTCTCTCTCAAGTATAAAGCTGACCAATGCCTGTGAACCTGTAAACCACAAGAAAGCAACCTGATTTATTTGAAGTGAATTGGAACTTCATCTAAACCTCAATGAACAAGTTTAGCAACTAAAATAATATAAAATGAAATATTATTGCTAAAATTGTAAATAACTTTCTTGTTCACAAGTGGTTCATATTATAGGTAATGAAGCACAAGCTCATAATTTACATGATCTTTTGAAAAAAATGTTCTTAGAAGCAATTTAAATCGCCACATTACAAAGAACTTGGAACATCCAGTATTTATTGAGGTGGTGGTAGCAGGAATATCCACTAATACCCATAAGGAATAGTTTTTACGTGCGCGAAATTTGCTCAAGAACTTGCAGGTTGAGCTAAATATAATTAGTTCTCTTTTCGTACTTGCAAAACAATTAATACAATACGAAAACATGTAGCAGAACAATACATAATGTGAAAGAGATATATAAATTAATGAGGACAGGAAACAAATTTATACAAGTGGAAGGTCTTTCCTCATGCCTGTCCTATAAGGAAAAATGCTTAACTTGGCTAATACACAGTAAATCATCAAACATGATTTACAACAATTGGCTTAATAGCTAATCATCACAATTTTTCAACTAAAGGAGAGTTTCAATACATGGTTTAAGACAAGTACCGTAGGACTATTGAATCACTGGTGTAGAGCGTGTATTTGTAGCAATATTATTAAAGACCCCTACTCTAATTGAAAAAATGCAAAAGATTTCAAAACTACAATGATACTGCTAAAGTTTGCTCATTCTTGTAAACTGAATTAGTTAAATATTAATAGGACACATCATCTATAACTATTATAAGCAAAAAAAATAAAATGAGAGTTTGAAAAACTCATGGACGGACAGGACTGAAGGAACAAGAACTTATTTACAAGCACTGGAACAACAAAATACCTTGAAATAGAGCTGATAAACTATACAACATGCACGAATTGTTGTGATCAAATCAGTAAGCCTGGATTATAAATCTGAAAAAACGTTGGCAAGTATTTGCGAAGACAACTAAAAAGCGTACACCATTCCCATTGTTCAGCTTCTAATTATGTAGACATAATCCAACCGGAACATGTACCCTTAACAACTAGTCCAATAGCATAACACCATACCTAATCAGCACTACTTCTACTCAGTCAATAGTTAACAACTAAACTTTCCATTTTCCAATTACAATTAACTTGTCAATGCGAGCATTTGCAAAAAAAAAAAAAAACGATTCAACATTAACACCATTAACACATACAAGCAAACACAATGCTAGCAGGAGTAAGATAACAAACCATAATCGGCCACTGTAACGGGACTTTTGTCTGACTTTGAGTGCACATCGGATTGCAGAAGAGCCTTCTGTACTTTCTGCACAAAACCATGCAAACAAGATAAATCAGCATCCATAGCTACCTCAAAAATTAACCCCGTTGCAGCAAAATTTGAAAACAAATAGAAAAATAAAAAAAAAAAAAAAAAAAAAAGAATTTTAAAAATTAGTTTATGCAGAAAAAAAAAAAAAAAAAAAAAGGGAAAAAA
>Ga0123340_1007514_pt1 | contig 10409 bp, 2 predicted proteins | sample SirMexnodulemix_FD_89961 | JGI IMG/M metagenome (GOLD analysis project Ga0123340, IMG submission 89961) | Root nodule microbial communities of legume samples collected from Mexico - Siratro Mexico nodule mix | ecosystem: Host-associated > Plants > Roots > Nodule | place: Mexico: Nepantla...
ATTATTATTAGTAGTATTTTAGTACTATTAATATTATACTAACTAATATTGATAAAAAAATAATAATAAGTATCATAATAAGAATAATAAGTATATGATCTCAAAGTTAATATTATTGCAGTGGTTGTGATTTGTGTATGTATGCTGAAGGATCTCGACAAAATCCGTATAATAATATAAATATAATAATAATAATAATCACAATAATAAATAATTTTTAAAAAATATTTTGTACTTACGTATGGATTTAGTCCATAGGTAAACTCTATACTATCCTAGAAAATAGCTCCAAAATAAAAATCAACCTAGAACTTAGCTTTAGAGATAAATAACATAATAATTAAATATTTTTTTAACATAAAAGTAGTTTAAATAAATAAAAATTAGTTATTCAATTTTTATTTTTATTTTTATTTTTATAACAACCACCAACTATCTCTAGTAAGATATTCTGTTTTATTTTTATAAAAACTACAAACTCTCTCTTAAAAGTTGCTCTTCCACTTTTCTTTGTTTTCTTTCTAAAATTTCACCTTCCTTCCTTATCAATCTGATGATCAGATATCACTCCTAGATTCCTGACATTGAGTAAAATAAGAGTGTTCGATCAAATTCTTGAATAGAGTTAGGTTGTCCGTGATTTTAAATTTTTAGAACTCCTTTGGGTATCTCTACTCTATAGAGGTAAGGGAAGCTAGTTATATGTTTTTTCATAGATATTGTAATTACTTGTCTTGGGAATTTGGGTAAGGGAAGTTAGTTGCATGTTTTTTTATAAATGTTTGTCTCTTTTGAAATAGAAATTTATCTAGAATGATGATATTTGGTAAGGGAAGCTAATTATATTTTTTTTAATATTGTAATTACTTGTTTTATTAAGTATGAATTTGATGAATTTGAATGAGTGTTTATGTATTGTATGGTGTAGTATCAATATTTGTAAATGATGTGGTGTGTGATCGAGACATACTATGTTGAGAATGTATCCTGACTCTACTAGTCATTGGAATCATAAATGAAGATGACTAGGTGGTGAGACTCGAATGAGGTTCATATAACTGTGTCATGGTGTGAAAAAGAACTAGTTGGACCAGATCATATGGATTAATATATTCATATGACTATGCTACAATGTGAAAAAAAATCGGTCAGACCAGATCATATAGGTTAAAGGATTCATATGACTGCGCTACGGTGTGAAAAAGAATTGGTCAGACAAGATCATGTGGGTTAAGGGGTTCATATGATCGGGCTACTGTGTGAAAAAGAATTGCTCAGATCAGATCATATGAATTAAGTTTATATGGTTGCACTACGGTGTAAAAAAGAACCGGTTAGACCAGATCTTATAGATTGAAATGTGTATATGATTGTGCTACAGTATGAAAAAGAAGGGCTATACCAAATCATATAGATTGACAAGTTAACATGACTACGCTACGGCGTGAAAAAAGAATCGGTTATACCAGATCATATGGATTAACCGTGTCATATGAGTGTGATGTGTCAATGATAATGTAATGTGTGAGATGAATTATGAAAGCTTGATTTGTTGTAGTTTGGTTGAGATAGAAATTTAATTTATGAAAATATATATATATTTTTAAACTCTTTAGCTTACCCTTCTTCTTGTGCGGTGTTTGTTTTGTTTTTAAATTTGCGATGATCGTATATTACATGTGAGCAGGGGATTTGACAGGTGGTGTGACTCTTTAGTGAGCTGATGGAGAAGTTTAATTTAATTTAATTTTATGATTGTACAAAGATGTTTTTAATAAATTTTATGTGGACAAGTATATTTTGAAATATATGATGAATGTATGAATATTTATATTTAGGTTGATTATATAATTCATATGCAATAAAGTTCCTATTATATGAAAAATATGGGATGCTACGTTTGGTATTAGAGCAGCTCGTCCTTAGGATGACCCGAGAGTAGTGGGTTTATTGTGTTTTTAATGTGTGTAGATTTTTTAAATTTAGTTTAGGATAATAGACGAGATGTTTCTAGTTGAATGTTTGACCATGATCTTTGAAATTTTAATTGTAGTTGATTGTGATTAATGAAGATGAAATTATTAAGAAAGAAAATAATCTTGATAAAATAGTGAGGGTGAACACTCACGACTAAATCAAGATTGATTTCTATCTTAAGGTTTCATGTGTAGAGTATCTTTAAAAGTTATGTTTTGATTGATTAATTAGATTTTGTATGAAATTGGATGTTAGGCATAAATTGACTGTGTGCAAAGTGTTTCTTTATATTAAGTATCTTGATAGTATTGATAGACACAATTTCTAAGAGAATTTAAGATGTCTATTTTTGAAGGATATTAGATCTTAGTTACAGAGTTGTTGTATTGTTACTTGCTCTAATATAGGATTTATTGTGTGAGATGCCAAGTTTAGCGATTCTACTTTGGAGATGGAGAAAACCATTAGAGAAACCTAGCATGACACTTCACCAAGTTGGTATAGATAGGAAGATTTAGTTACAAAAGCTTAATGAGATTTGCCTAGAGGACTATATGAGATGTCAAAGATGTGCAAAGTGAAAAAATCCCATGATAGTAAGAACTATTAGAGTGTTGGTATTGTGGGTGTGTTGTGGCCTTTTATGGATGTGTTGCCCTTTATGGGTGTGTGTCGAGGGATACTTAAGATGGTATTGTGGTCCCAAGAGTCGTAGTATTAAACACGAAAGTCATTACATGAATGAATTTAATGTTTCACTAGTGATCTAATCGAATAGATAAGACATCAAGTGGCAAGAAGTTGAAGAAGGTTATTATATCCAAACTCTCTATAGCTGATGAAATCACCCTGATATAAGAAACTAAGGTTGGTACTTACTAATGATGTTTTTTGATGAGGGTTGGGTGTTAATCTCTATTAGGACATGGTCAATATGAGTCTTATAGAAGGTGTCGAGTATGACAAATTACACTATTTCATTACAATGAGATTGATGATTCTTGTATTCTTGAATAGAAGTGATTCAATTGTAATTTGTTATTTGTGTTATTGGGTGAGAGTACAATGATATATGTATGTGTTGTTTGTGTGTATATCTTGTTGCATGATAAATTATTTAAAATAATTAGCTCACACTTGTATGTGTGTGTACGTATGAACTGTTATGCTCGTAATTGATATAGGAGCACATAATGTTGTTCATACTAGTTGAGGTTCTAGTCAAAGTTAGGGAGATGTTTTCTTTTTCTTATTATTGTGATATTGTGTGTGTGTGTGTGCATACACCTTATCTATGTAGTCTTGGGAATGTAAAATTATAGTGGTGTGGATATTAAGTTCGCATATATAATGGATGTATGTAGTATATTATATATATATATATATAATTTTTGTATTTTCTCATGGACTCAATTTCGACTAGGACTTCATTAGTTTCGACTAAGAAGACATCATGAACTCATATGAGATCAAGATGTCATTATCAACATTATTTTCTAATTGATTTTGACAAAGGTTTATTTTAGACTAAATTTGATTGTGATTATTTTTTTATGTTATTTTATTGTTAATGTCAACCAATGTTATTTTCTAACCAATGTTAGTCTGATTTTTCTATGCTAACACCAATGGTTCTTTATTATTGTAAAGAATAATTTTTTTCATTAACATTAATTGGAATTATTTTCAGTTGATATTAGTCAAAGTTCTTTTTCAACTGACACTGATCAAAGTTATTCTTTGGTCAATGTTAGTCAATGTTATTTCTTGATTGTGTTAATAAAGACTTACCCTCCTACCATTAATAAGACTATTTTTTCAATTGAAGTTGACTAAAGTATTTTGTTTTTATTGATATTAATAAAAGTTGTTTCTCTATTGACATTGTTAGGATTATTTATTTTCCATTATAAGTCATTGTAATTTTTTTAGAGTTTTCTCCATCAATATTGGAAATACTATTTTTTAAGTAGATGTGAACCGGAATTTTTCTATCAACAATTGTCATGGTTATATTTTGGTCAACATCTTCGTGAATTCATAATTTTCTTTTATCAATGATGTTAATGTTAATTTTTTTCAATAACTTATCAAGATTAAATTTATAATATTGATTTGGACTTTTTTTCCTTTGAACAATATTAGTCGAGAAAACTTTTGGTAATATTAATTGAAAAGTTAAAAAAGAAATCAATCAATTTCAATTTGTAAGTGACAAGATAATCTCAATCGATATGAATTGAGAAAACCCTTTTATCAATGTTAACTGAAAAAAATAAAGTATTAGTGTGAATTGAAATTTTTATAAAATTATAAAAGTTAAAAAATTTGAATTATTTTATCTAATAAAAATATTTAAAAATAATATAATCTAAAGTAATTTAAATATAATGTATTTAAGTATATTAAAAATTGTTTCTCTTATCACACAGAAGACTTAACCCATCTAATTACATTTTATCATGAGAAAACGTAGAAGGATACAAAAGTTAGGACTTCTTTGATATTAATTTGATGAAGGTATATTGAGTTACCAACATCAACATGTAATGATTCACCTCTATCAATCAGTTGTTGACATATATAATAAAGCCACCGCACTCAAGATGAATGAAAATTAAAGCGATTTTCATTGATACTTGCATGAGTAACACAAATGACAAAATGGCTGTTGAATGGGGACCAAAGAAAAATACCTTTTAGGCTCTAAAGTCAAAATATTTTAAAAGATATTTATTTGACAACAACGAGGTCAAACACATTATAGATTCTAAGTGGAAGTGTTCTTTCACCAATTTTTTTTCTCACAAAATGGAGTATTTACCATTCTAATTTTCATTGTACTTATTTATTCTACATTAGTAACTCAAGCAAGATTCTGCTGATCGAAAAAAAAAATAACTCAAGAAACATATAAAGGAATAGGAAAATTTACAATATATTAAACTTATTTATTCTACGTCACTGACTCAAGGAAGATATAAAGGAATAGGAAAATATACAATATATTAAATCGATTAGGGTTTAAAGTTTAAGAGGATAATTATAAAGTAACAGTAACCAAAAATGAAATTTTCTCAAATTAAATCAAATAATATGATGATGGTTTTGAGAAGAATGATTTCTATATTGTTGTATGGATTGTATTTCTACAATCAACATATCATTATCCTTGCAACTGTTTTTATACCTTTTTTCTTTTTCCTCCTTATGTTTTTTTTATCTTTTATTTTCAAGAATCAAACATTTTCACTTATATAATCACTTGCTTAAGCTCGTGTACAATGGTAAAATTCTAGAAACTTATGTGATATAATTCTCATTCAGTATTTTTGACATTTTGTGAATATTTCTCATTATTTTTCAAATGGAATTGAATTGTTTTGAATTCTCAAGCTCCATGATTAAAAGCTATCCAAGTCTAATTAAGAGGTTTAATCAACCTTCACCAATGAAAATGCTTATAGATGATTCATATGAGTTATTCTTCTATGGAAACCCAAATTAACATGATAGTTTGTTTCTACTCCTTGTATAATTGATTTTCACCTATTGATTTGTCTTCTATTAAAAATATTGTGAGTTTTTGGCTAGTTATTGATTACAAGTCATGTTTAATTAATCCTACATTCTAATTCCTAAGTTGGTATTTATTAATTGTAGTGTCTTTTAGCAATCTAAAAGAGTGAACTTATCTTTTTAGGCATAACACCTTTTCTAGTTAGAAAACCTATGATATTTTGATGACATTTCTTGTAAACAAGTGTTTTAGCTAGGACCATTTGTCGTTAATACTCAGTGTCTTAGCAAAGAGTGGTTATCATGCTAAATAATAGTCAGTCATTTATCTGGTAATGCTATAGCTCCAAAGAATACTCAGTTTGTAATTTGCAGTATTAGTCTGCATAGTGGAATTTGATCATGTCGATCAAGGGCTGCACGTAGTCTTATTAAAAGATGAATTATTATAAAAATATAGTGTAAAATCTTTCTTTATCTTTAACTCTTTCGTATTGTGATGGAGGACCATCTCCAAGACTGTAGATGAGAAATAAAGAGGTCACAAAGCTAGAGTGATGTCATTCTAGCTTTAATTACATGCTTCAATGTGCTTCTTCTTGAAGATTTTATGTTTGAACATGAATTGGAGTACATGCAGTGGAAGAATTGTTCTTTTGGTTGTATGAGATGGATTTGGAAGTGAATTAGTTGTGAGGTTAGGCCAACACACTTAGGAGGAAGCAAAAGTTTAGTCTAGAAAGGAGGCTACTCTTTGGAGAATTCTTGAACAAGTTGAATAGGTAAAAATTGACCAGTATTTTATTACTTATTCAAAACTAAAAGAAAATGAGTTACATAAGCATCTGTAAAGAAAATTAAGACTAACCCTAACCCTAACCGTAACTTGTATGACAAGCTTTTTAAAAACGTTCTAATTAGAGAATGACACTTGTCAACCCATAAATGGAGAGGATCATCTCCATTGGCAAGGTGACATGTAGAAAGGAGCATGAGAAGCATGTGCAGGTGCCACCTAAACCTTAACAATGGCGCCACTTTAACCTTAGCTCATACCCTAGGTGTTAGCTCTCTCTCTTTCTAAGGGTTAGGGTTTGCCACAAATACAAGACCCAAAAATTCAAGACAACCAATTCTACTCTTTGGCCCAAATATAAGGTCCAAAGTTTAAATTCCTATACTACCTTGACCCAAAATCCTATTTTACCTTGTCCAAAATAAATTCTACATTACTCTACAATTTTTACAAGTAGATGTCTTGTTGAAGCTCCAAAGTCTCTAGAGTGATCTTTTCCAATTTTGAACTTGGGCCCAAATGTTTGTTTAGAGGCCCAAACTCTTGATAAGCTCCTGATCAAGACTTTAATTGAGTGATTACTTTATTCTTTTCTATAATCTTGGAGAAGGGTTTGCATGATAGAGGCTTGATCAAGAGATTAACAGGAGTTTGAACCTATCTAGGCTTGTTTGGGCCTCCAAACAGACTTTTGGGCCTAAGTCCAAATTCAACATTTAAAAATATCATTCTAGAAATTTTGGAACTTCAAGAATATAAGACCCCTAATTGTAAATATCGTGTAGAGTAGTGTAGAATTTATTTTGGGCCAAGAAGAATAGGGTTTTGTGCCTTATATTTTGGACCAAGTATTGTAGGGTTTTGGGACTTGAAGTTTATAAGAATAAGTGGTTATCCACCTATGAAATAAAAATCCAAAAAGGAGACACCTAGGAAGATAGAAGGTTCCACATATGTGCATATGAAGCTTACAACTAGGCACCGCATGGAGAGCTTCCTCTCAAAACTTTTGCCACTTGTCCATAGAGAATATTTTGAAACTTTGGATGCAAGCTACCTGTGTCACTTGTCACTCTCTCAATGAGAGGATTTAAGTCAATCATGAGGATCCACTTATAAACATCTTATTAGAGAGGACTTAAGGCAGCTTGCTCCACAAGTTAGGGTTAGAGACTTTCTTAAGTCTATAAATAGGAGCCTCTTATACATGAATTTTTAGTTTATGAATGAGTATGGTTGTGCTGCCAAAATTCTTGGAGCTTCTACTTGTTCTTGAACTCTCTATAGTAGTCTCCTTCAAGAACACTTCTAGACTTCCTCCTAGTGCGTTGACCTAACCTCACCTAGTTTTCTAACTAAATTCCATCTCACTATCACATCAATATGCACTTCTCCATAGAACTTACACTATATCCATTCCATACAAGTTGACACAATTCAAAACACAAGTGAAGAAGAGCATTGGCATAAGGTTTGGAATGCTAGATTGTAACAGATTGTATATTTTTTAACTACCATCTAACATGAAATATGGAGTTCCTGTTAAACAAGATTTATGAATGTATATTTCCACAATGAATTCGTTAAGAAAAAGTTGTGTTTGATCATTTGATTAAACGTTGCTCTTGTGAATTATTGTAAAACTTTTAACACATAATTCAATCCTCATTTTTTAAGTGTTTTACCTATTTTTGTAGTTATTGTCGTACTTTTTTGGTCTCTACCCATTGCACCATGTTTCACCACTTCATTCTCTATGTGTCACCACTTCCTTGTTCTTATTTTGTTTGTTAATAATGGTAGGTTTTTAAAATTTTATTTCTTTTGAAAGTTATTAATATTTGCTACCTCAATGTGTTAACAAACATATACTTAGGTTCTAAATACTTTAAACATGACCTCCACAAAATCTATTATAGGATCTACTAGAAAAATCATTGAATAACAACAATAAATATAGGTTGACGATTTAGACAATAGATAATGTCCATTAGACAAACTTTGCTAAATGCAACAACTAAACATTTTCATTAGATAATTCACCAAATGAGGAAATGAAAATTTTAACAATTCATCTTGAGTTAAGTCTTATTTCATTTTAAGGATAGATGAATATGAAGATTAAGATTATAAACAACTTGGATTATTCCTTGTAAAACAGCCACTATTAGAACAAAGCAGCCACTAAACCGCAATAGCAAATCACAAAACCTATGTAATTTGTAACAACACCACTCTCAACACAAGAATTATCAAGAGTATTACAAAACAGTAGTACTTCTAAACATATTCCAAATAAATTAAAACCCAGTGTAGAAGATTTAGCTCTGGTGCAGAACCAAGAATGCACGAATCCACTCAAGGAATAGCTCCAAGATTCAAGTTCTTAAGACTCTTGTAGATATAAAACTGTGTGGAAAATGTTCTCAAGTGAAGGGCGTTTTTTCTCTCTTAGAAAATCACAAGTGATCGCTCAAAAGTTCCATGTAATATTTTTCGTAAGTTTCAAATCGCGTGCACCCTTATATAGAAAACTGATTTATAACATACAACAATTCAATCGATTGTTTTAATCATCCAATCAATTGATTTTCTGTAACACAGAAAAATCTCCAGCAAGTTCAATTTTGAAAAATAGTTTACTTATTTTAATCTCAAAATATTTTTTCAAAATTGTTTAACCAATTTTAATCATTATGAATCTTTTGAGCTCTTCTCAAGTGAATGAATCATGCAATATGGTTTTGAACCAAAATTACACTCACACACACCTAATCTAAGTCCTAGACCAAAACTCCCACCAATCTCCATAAAGGCTTGAAGCAATTCTCTTGCAATTTTTGATCCATGTAGACTTCATCATATTGTTAGCTTCATCAAATCACTTAACAATCTCGGTGCTAATAAAGAGTAGAACATAAAGGCAATGAGTGATGACAATGCAATGGGATCATAAAAATTTTCAAGATTTCACAAGGAATAAAATAATCATCATAGAAAAGTGGAAATAATTTGTTTATTAGATATTAATATGACTTTTGACTACCATTATTTATATAGTTATTATTCTTTCTACGTAGGAAAATGACTCTTTATATAAGCAAATAGTAGTTTGACACTACTGTTCTTAATTGACATCCATTTAACACTTTATTATGTTAATAAACTATTATATATTAATAAAATAATAATATTTTATAGTGTCAAATGGAAGTATACTTAGTGTTAAACTATCACCACACGTTTATATAACCACTTTTTAAAGTTATCAAACGATGATTATTTTAAAAATATCATTGCAAATTCGTTATTTTTTTCTTAAATTGATTCAAATTGTTTTACCCACCTTTTTTTTTAAATATTTAACCTATAACTACTGTTAAAAAGTGATGAAGGTTAACTTGGAAATGTCATTAAAAGTTATTATTCCAAAATTAATTTAACTTAAAATACTCATAATTACATTTTTATTGAAGATTATTTTAATAATTGTTTTCATTTCTGCACTTTATAATTTTTAAAGTCATTGTAAAGAGTAATATGTTCATAATTTCAAGAATATCACTGCTAATCTTTAGTAAAATGCTTATTAAAGAATCTTCACGAAAAAAAGTCATAAATGCTTATAAATGCTTACTTTTACACGTAGACCTACTATATTAGGAAAATAGAATAAATATTACATATGTTGTTAGTGGTATTCCCTGACCCTACATATGGAGGTACAGTTGGTTCGTATGAGCAAAATAATGGACATTAATTAATAGTCACATTGTTATCCAGAGTGAAAGTGCTCAACATTCATGTTCAATTAACCGTGCAACTTGATAGATGTGAAAATTAAATATAAACTCGTGAGCATTTGTGTAGTTTTATTTTGACTTTGTAGACAAACTATAAAACACACTTTAATAAGTTCAACTTTGGTTTTCATTAATCAAGTTCAAAACGTGAATATGAGACTCAAAAGCAAAACATCCATTTGGTTGGATTTAATTTTTTCTGGATTTGTAAAAGCGGTTGGGAGATCTTTGTAAACTGTTGGGATAAGTTTTCTATATTATCAAACTTCTTTTGCTGCTGCTGAACCAGACATCTAATCAATAATATATATATA
>Ga0123340_1007515_pt1 | contig 10409 bp, 10 predicted proteins | sample SirMexnodulemix_FD_89961 | JGI IMG/M metagenome (GOLD analysis project Ga0123340, IMG submission 89961) | Root nodule microbial communities of legume samples collected from Mexico - Siratro Mexico nodule mix | ecosystem: Host-associated > Plants > Roots > Nodule | place: Mexico: Nepantla...
AATATGTCAATTAAAAAATATGACTCCGGTTATTCAAAACTTGAAAAAAAAGAGAAGAGTTAAGATTTTAATTGAATTAGCTATAGATAAATTTATAAAAGTAAAAAAAAAATTATAAAATACAAGTGAGTGTTTTTTTTAATAAACATGAGATAAAGTTAAAAACAACCATAAAAAATAAACTAAAATAATAATTTTGATTCTACTATTAAAAATATATATTGATACTAGATTAAGAGACTATTTATTACTTGGAAAAAAGTGTTTTAGAATAACTGATATAAATTATTTTATTAATTTAAAAAAATTTCTTTTTTTTAATTTGTTTTAGGTCTCTAAAACCTTTTTAAGACATGAAGTTTATGTATATATTATCATCTATTTAATGTTAGATAGTGTAATAATAAATTAAACACTAAATTATTTTTAATTGTAAAATGACAACCATAATCAATCCTTGTAATTTATAAATTAAAGAGAATGAATCAAATAAACTCATATTTAAAAAAGATTATATTTTATTTTAGTTCTAATTCTAATTTACTTAATCAATAGGTTAATAGAATATCCATGACCAAAAATTTACATATACTTAATGTTAGATTGACACGTTGAATATATGATTACGGTGCATGAAAAATTTTAGCCTCATCTTTATAGATAGAAGACCTACTCTTTAAAAAAAATAATATTTTTTCTCTCTTTCTAGTATTTTACCACCATTCATCCTGTATCACCATCTATTGTCGTAAAAAGCATTTTCTAAACCTTAAATCTTCCATACCATTTTTTTACCCTTATTTAATAATCCCTCATTGCATCATTTGTCTTCAGAGAAGAAGAATTAAAGAACTCTTTAATAGATCTCTGTTTTTCACTGAAAGGAGAACAGAGTAGAAGCTTAGAAATTTTGTATGTATACAGTAAGATTATGGGTCCAGAACACTTTAACGGTATTTGTCTTGATAAATACACGCATTCTAAGTATTTTATGTTTCCTTCAAGGTGATAGTAAAACCATCTCAAAAGTTTTTTTTTTTTTTTTTAAATTTACCAAAAAAGTGGGTGACACCTTCTTATTCATGCGATCTAACAGGGTAAAAAAAGAGAGAGGATGGAAGATTACAATAGAGATGGACACGTCTCTGCAAGCCCAGTTTCGTCCAGCCCTAAACTCTTGACATGACAATATTTGTTTGGGAGCAGGAGTAGGACGTGACATTGCTTTCAATAAACAACAACAAATTCATATTTTGATTTTTCTTTTGCTTCTCTTTCCATTCACTGTCAAAGAGAAATCAGCACTCTCTCTTGATGCTGCTCACACCAACCTCAGAAGCCTGCTTCCATATCGCCGTTTGGGATTAGCAACCCTAATTCACCTTCTCTAATAATCAACCAGGTATATATTCAATATTCTTCATTTCTGTTTCCTCTGATCTTAGGGTTGCACTTTTGATTGATGATCATACCTATTCTGAATTTAAATGAAAACCCACCCAAGTTCTCTTTCAGGATAATGGGTCTCCAATTAGGGACAATGTAACAATATTATGCCCCAATGCGATCTTTATTATTCTTGAAGGAATGAAATGTCATCTTGTACTATAGATATTTGAATTAGTCATTCACAGTCCTAAAAAGATTGAAATTTGTGCTTCTTTTATTTTTTTTTCTAGCAACAGTAAAAAGATAGAACTGATTAGTTTAAGGGTATCTGAATGTTCTTTACACCTACTTTTTTTTTTTTTTCCCATGATTACTGGAACATTTTTTATAGTTGCCATCTTGATGATAAGAATTCTCAATTGTGTTAGGTCATGGCTGCCATGAAGCTCATTGCAATATGTCAGGCTGGAGGCAAGTTTTTGACTGGAAAAGACGGTTGTTTGTCATATAAAGGTGGTGATGCTCATGCCATAGACATTGATGATGAAATGAAGTTTGAGGAGTTCAAGGTGGAAGTGGCTGAAATGTTTAATATTAGAACTGATAGCATGTCTATCAAGTATTTCCTTCCCGGGAATAGGAAGACTCTCATTACCATATCTAACGATAAGGATCTAAAGCGTATGATTAAATTTCATGGGAGTTCTTCTACTGTTGATATTTATATCCTTTTTGAAGAAGTAGTTGCCCTTGAGGTGTCAAACATGCCTGGCAGTAGGTAGTTGTCTTTGTTTATGGGCTAATAATATATCCATCTATGTTATTTGTGGAACTTTCTAGAGCTTAATTTTGGAATTCTTGGACTTTTAGGTCAAGCAGAACAACCTTGTCTGAAACAGTAGCACCGGCACCACTCAATGCTTGTCACAGTCATGTTGTTGATACTGTGCTTGATGTTGTTCATGATACCAATCAAATTGACACAAATATGGAGATGGAAATGCCCCAGCAAATTTCTCCTTGTCTCCCTGTTCAATCCTCAAACGATGAGAAGTATGCCAAAGGGGCACAGCAGTGGCAGAATACTATAACAGGGGTGGGTCAAAGGTTCAGCAGTGTACATGAATTTCGAGAATCCTTGCGTAAATATGCCATCGCTCATCAATTTGCGTTTAAATATAAGAAAAATGATAGTCATCGTGTAACTGTTAAATGCAAAGCAGACGGTTGTCCTTGGAGAATTCATGCATCAAGGTTGTCAACTACTCAGTTGATATGTATCAAGAAAATGAATTCAACTCATACCTGTGATGGGGCTTTTGCAACAACAGGGCATCAAGCAACTAGGAGTTGGGTGGCCAGTATTATAAAGGAGAAGTTGAAAGATTTTCCGGATTACAAGCCCAAGGACATTGTCAATGACATCAAACAGGAATATGGAATTCAACTTAACTATTTTCAAGCGTGGCGTGGGAAAGAGATTGCTAAGGAGCAGCTTCAGGGTTCCTATAAAGAGGCATACACTCAGTTACCTTTCTTCTGTGAAAAATTAATGGAGGCTAATCCTGGGAGTCTTGCCATGTGCACAACAAAGGAAGACTCAAGCTTTGATCGTCTCTTTGTATCACTTCATGCTTCATTGCATGGCTTCCAACAAGGTTGCCGACCACTGATTTTCCTTGATAGCATTCCATTGAGGTCAAAATACCAAGGGACACTGTTAGCAGCGACTGCTGCAGATGCTGATGAAGGTGTATATCCCGTTGCCTTTGCTATTGTTGATGATGCAGAATCTGATGATAGCTGGCATTGGTTCTTACTTCAACTCAAATCGGTGCTTTCAACGTCTTGTCCCATAACATTTGTAGCAGACAGGGAGAAGGGGCTGAAGACTTCAATTGCAGAGATATTTGAAGGTTCATTTCATGCATACTGCCTGCGATACTTAACTGAGCAACTTTTTAGAGACTTGAAAGGGCAGTTTTCTCATGAGGTAAAGCGACTCATGATTGAGGATTTGTATGCTGCTGCTTATGCCACCAAACCAGAAGGCTTTCAAAACTCAATGGAGAGCATTAAAAAGATTTCTGAAGAAGCCTACAACTGGATTATTCAAAGTGAACCTCAGAACTGGGCAAATTCATTTTTTCAGGGTACTAGATATAATCACATGACATCAAACTTTGGGGAGCTGTTCTATAGTTGGGTAGCCGATGCAGATGAATTGCCGATAACACAGATGGTCAATGTAATTAGGGGTAAGATTATGGAGTTGATAGGTGCCAGAAAGGCAGCATCTGATCAATGGGAAACTAGGTTGAGTCCATCCATGGAAGATAAGCTTAAGAAGGAAAGCCAAAAAAATAATTCATTTTCAGTTCTGCAATCAACCTGTAGCACCTATGAGGTTTGTGGTGACACAACTGAGGTGGTTGATATTGACAGGTGGGAATGTAGTTGTAAAGCCTGGCAACTGACTGGTGTGCCATGCTGCCATTCCATTGCCGTAATTAGTGGCATTGGCCAAAGTGTTTATGATTATTGCTCCAGATACTGTACAACCGAGAGCTACAGGTTGACATACTCGGAGATTGTGCATCCAATTTCAGACGTGGAATTGTCTGCTTCGAAAGATTCTCAGCTTGTGGTAACGGTAACACCTCCTCCCACCAAAAGACCGCCTGGTAGGCCAGCTACAAAGCGATTTGGATCTCAAGAAGTAGTCAAGCGCCATCTCCATTGCAGCCGTTGCAAGGGACTTGGCCATAACAAGTCTACTTGCAAGGAGTAATTATAGCGCTGGATACCACCATATGTAAGTGCTTCATTTAATACTATTGCTATGCTGAATTCTAAATTTGCTAGTCTTAAAAGAGCAATATTGGATTGACAATGAACTAATTTATTTCCTTTTTTTATTTTATCAACAGAGTTTCAGCCAAGGATCGGTAACACAAGGGTCTGTACAATGCATCTAACTGATCTTCTGAAGGGACTGAAAAAAAGACACTACAATTACTGTAGTTTAGGTGTACAAATAAGTATGCTAGTTCGATGGTATCTAGAATTCTTTTGCACATGGTTTACTGCTTTAAATTCATGCTGTAATCTTGACGAGTTCGATTCTCCTTGTTTGAAATCTCTCGTTCTCGATAATTGCGATGGAAGTGTGGCAGATATAAAATTACGGAAGGCCAAATAAAAAGGTCTCCTTTACTAGTGCCAATAGAGTACGCTTCCAATTGCACTGATTGTAAATACAACGTCAATAAAGAGTAGATTGACGGCTTCTCTGCATGATTGTTCTAAAGTTGAGTTAAATTGAATTGATTTAAATAAATGGTTAAATTAGTTTTAATCACTTATTGAAACATGCACAATGTGATCAGCTTGAGTGAGCTAAGGTGGAAGTTTTGAGAGTACACCGGTGAGAGGGGGGAAACAGGAATTTTACATTTCAAGAATATTAGACACTATAATCATACGGTGGAAAGAAACGTTCAAAGGTCTAAGATACATCCTGATTAGGACACATGTCTATACAAATGTCCATCTAGTTGTATAGTTAGTGGTTTGACTTGCGTTCCATGCTCTAACTCATTTCGAATAAAAATATTATTTTCAGTATCTTCTTTGTATGAATGGGCGCGTGAATAATAGAAGTGTCTCATTTCTTCTCTTTTTTCTAACACAGTATCTTGAGGTCATATTTTTTTTTCCGATTCCATGACTACGTCTTCCTCTGCAACATATGATTCTTAAGTTTTATTGAAAGTTTTCCAACCTTTTGTTTTTCATTACCGTCTGAAGTTAAATAATGACAATTTCTTGATTTGGAGACAACAAATGCTCGCTATGATCAAAAGTTTAAAAATTTCTTCATTTCTTAGAAGGCATAATGTTCCTCTACGTTATCTCAATCCTTAGGATGAAAAAGACAATAAAAAAAAAGTGGAGTTTCTTCATCATCAACAGCAGGACCAACATATAGTTGTCCAGTTACTAGCTTCGTTACTAGCTTCAACGACCTCTTGTATTTTAACAAAAATGGTGGCGCTTGACACATCATTATCTGGATGTGCTTAAATACGTAATATAAGATTGATCGATGAATCTTTCTCTGTTCAATATCAAGAAAGTGGTTAACAATTATATCTCGTAGTGACCCTTATTTTGTGAATGAAATTGAATCTCTTTTTCTTGCTCAAGAAGAGCGATTTGAAAAACATAGAGTCACAAAAAATAATGTCTTTCAAGTCAGTACTGCTATAATCCATTAGAAGAACACTAATTGTCATAATTTTCACTCTCGTTGTGACAATCATGGAGGTTGTATGTCGTTTGGAACCCTAATTTCTTTTAATCGTGGAATTTTACGAGAACTTTTTGTCAAATGTGTGGCAAACTGGTCATATTGCTCCAAACTTTTTGTCAGATGTGTGGCAAACTAGTCATATTGCTCCAAATTACTCGCATAGGCTTGATCAACAATCATCATTTCAAATTAATGTTAATGTTTCCCAAACTTCTTCCTCTATTATAGGTGATATCGAGTCATCCATTCTTACTACACCTTCCATGTTTGACCATCCCTTTGGTATCCTGATAAGGGACATCTCACCGTATAACAACAATGTCAATATGTTCACAACAAATAATACTTATCATGGACCTAAAACTGTCAAAATTGGTAATTGCTTAGGTATTTTCATTCACAACATCGGTTCTGCTGATTTAGTTTTTCCTTATACTAATATAACTATGAAGCTAAATGATTTATTACATGTGCCTATAAAATATAAAAGAACAACAAAAAAAAGAGAAAGTCTGCTGGCGCAAGACCGAACAATTAAATGGTGAAAGAATACAACCAAAGAAAGCAGAATAACCTCAAAAGTGACTCTAGAGAAAGGAACTTTAGAGGACTTTTGCTCTCAAATTGACTTGATACAAATGACTAGTTCTATTTATAGTACTCACATTCTAGACTCTTAATTAATTTGAAAATTCTCAACTACCATATGACAACATTCTAGACTCTTAATTAATTTGAAATTTCCAACTACCCTATTAATTGTAGACTTCTCCCAACAACCCTATTAATTGTAGACTTCTCCCAACCACCTTATTAATTGTAGACGTCTCCCAATTACCCTATTAATTGTAGACGTCTCCCAACTATCCTATTAATTGTAGACGTCTCCCAACTACCCTATTAATTATATAAAACTCTAGAAATAATCCAAAAAAATCAACTTTATTTTTAACACTAACCTTAAAGTGATCTTTTGGATATTACCTGAGTCTCCTAACAAGGAAGTCTTGGAAAACGACTTTGGAAAATGTCTAACAATTTTTTCCTCACTTTGCACTTCTAATGCGTCAATGGTGCTGTGAAGAACCTTTTTATCTAATAAAGTCATGCTCATTTGGTTCTTGGGACGATTGTGTTTGTGTCTGCGTTTGTGCTCGTGTTTGTATTTGATCTCCCTCCGGTTCTGCTTTACACTCTTTCCTACACCGTTTCAATCCAATAGAAACCTCAAGCATCTTGAGAACCTCTGCCTTTGTCGCATTCGTCGTACATGGCAAGAAGTCGGCAGTGCCACCAACATGCACGATGTTATCAACCGAAGAAACAAGCTTCGCAAGAAAAAACTCCAGAGCATCCTTCCGGCATCGACACGGTCCTCATTGCACTAGCGAACAATTTAACTACTAACAGCTAAAACCAGAACCGTCATTGGTTATTAAAGTGAGTATGTTATTACACAAACTCTTTAATTGACCAATCTCGTTATTCAATTGCATGTTCTCTTTTCTCGGCCGTTCAATTTCTCCCAATAGCTTAAGCGCAGTGGTGCAACTCGTTGTGTGATACTCTGTATTATTATTATTTCCAACATTGGGAGATGAGTTCGAGGATAATACCTGTTTATCATCGGAATTTGTTGGAGACACTACTTTTATCGCTGGTGTCGACACAACCACCATTACAGTATTGGACGTGACTTTGGCTTCATTTCCATCGTACTCTTAGGGGCTAGAAAACTTGGATTGGTCTTCAGTTAGATGATGGCCACAGCCGGAAACCACCATCTAGTCATTTTCAAGGTTGATAGAAGCCAAGGCATCTACATATTTTGTCTTGCCATAAAGCATTTCCCCCAGTCTTCTTCCTCCACAATCTTGTTAGCTACATTACTCTTTTGTAATTTAGCTTGGCAAAATCTTTTAATATGCCCGATTTTGCCACACCGATAACATTTGAAAATCTTCTTAGAAGACTCACCACTAACTCCACTCAAGCTCAAGTTGTTTTGGCCATGTGTGCGAGAGGTTGGGCTATTTTGATTTCCTTTACTCTTAAAGAACTTGTTTCGAGCCATGAGAGGACTTCGTTCTCCTTCTTTTATTGATACACCAACCATTTGCTTTGTTAGTGACTCTTTGAGAGGATAGCAGATTTTCGAACTCCTCGAAGGATAGCTGTTGAACCCATCCTTGTATCGGACATACGAAAATGTACTCCGCCTTTAATCCTCGAATAATAATTCTCCTTATTTGAGCTTCGAAAATTGCTTCCTTTGGATTTAACAAGAAAATCTCCAAACAAAGATTTTTAATTTTAAAAAAATAATAAAAAATGGAAAGATTACCCTGTGTGGTGTTAGCGAGCTCATTCTTCAATAGTTGAAGTCGTGCTTCATCCTTCTTGTTGAAGTGTCTGTCAAATTTCGTGGGTTGATTTGCACCGCATGATGTGATCAAACAAGCTATGAGAAATCGACCGCTTCAAAATGAACTTTGCCTTTGCATTCAATTGCTTCCATCTTTTGAGTGCATTGGCGTTTCCTGACTCGTCTGTGGGAAAAGTTGTATTATTCCTCTCAACTACATCCCACAAATCTTCACCTACGATACAAGTCCTTCATACTCTGTAGTTGGACTGATTTAATACCTCAATACCAAATTCACTATGACCACTTGAATCCATTTTTGAGGCACCAGTTGATTTTTTTTGACCAAGGGATCTTGGCACACAATACTAGAGCCCTTATGGCTTTGATACCATGTAAAATATAAAAAAACAACAGAAAAAAAGAGAGAGCATGCTGGCCCAAGACCAAACAACCAAAGAGTGGAAGAATACAACCAATGAAAGAAGAATAACCTAAAAAATAAAAGAGAATGACTCAAGAGAAAGGAAAAAGAATTTTAGAGGACTTTTAATCTCAAATTGGCTTGATACAAATAACAAAGAACTAGCTCTATTTATAGTACTCATGAGAACATTCTAAACTCCTAATTAAAAAATCAACTTTATTTTTAACAGTGTCTATCATTAAGTTTACAAGTGCTTCAAAATTTGTTTGTGATAATAATGTTTACTTTGTTTTTTTTATCCTAATACCTATTATGTCAAATATCAGGACACCAATCACACTATTATTTAAGGAACAATTAAAGATGACATAAATGTTTTTCCTTCTTTAGACACAGTTGTTTTACTACTATTCACCATACCTCTTATATGTCTATAAAACCTACTGAACAAAGGTGGCATGCCAGACTTAGTCATTGCAATCATAAATTTTTTTCTCAAGTTTTAAAAACGTGTAATATTCCTTGCAATACACAAATTCAATTTTGTGATGCTTGTGTTGTGGGTAAATCTCATCAACTTCTTTATTACATCTACTAATGCGTATGACAAGCCTCTACATTGGTATACATTGATGTGTGGAGTCCAACTCCTGTAAATGTTTCTAATGGTACTTGTCATTATATCTCCTTTCTCGATGCTTACTCCAAATATACATATTTTCTTGATGAACACAAAATCTCAAGTTGCAGCAGCTTACAGAAGGTTTAAAATGTTTTTGAAAATCAAACTAGGTTTAAATTACTCATCATACAAACTCAATACATCAAAGCTCTCCTACGTTGTTAATAAGGCTTGCCAATACATGACCAATCCTCAAGAACATCATTGGAAGGTTGAGAAATGTATATTCAGATATCTTGTCGGCACCCTTAATCCTAACTTCTCCTTTGTAGGAGTTCAAATTACTCACTTCACGGTTTGTGTGATGTTGACTGAGGATTCGATATTGATGACCGAAAGTCAACACTAGGTACTATATTTATCTTGAGTCAAGTATTATCTCTTGGTCTTCTCATAAACAAAAGATGGCGTTTAGAAGTAGTACTGAAGTAGAATATCGCAAAATTGTTGTTGTTGTCCTTACTAAGATAGCATGGTTATCTTCACTTCTCTCCTAGCTGCGAATACCTATTAGCATGCCCAAGTTATACTCAGACAACTTTGAAGTTGTCTTTTTCACTGTTAATCTTGTCATGCATTCAAAAATCAAACACTTTGAACTCGATCTTCACTTTGTAAGAGACATTATTCACAATAAAAGAGTTGTGCTTGTTCATATCCCTCTTAGGTATCATTTAGTTGATTTCCTCACTAAACCTATTTCTAGATCATCCATTTGCTCTATTTGAACTAAATTTATGATTGTAGTCAATCCAACCATAAGTTTAAGGAGAATATTAAACACTATAATGATTATATTGTGGAAGAAAAGGTAGAAAGGTCTAAGATACATGCTTATTAAGACACATGTCTATCTGGTTGTATGGTAGTGGTTTGATATGTGTGTCCCTTACTCTTACCCATATTATATATATACTATATTTAGTATCTTCTCTGTAGTAATATGTGCATAGGAATAATAAAAATGACTTATTTTCTCCCATTTTTTTATATCTCTTCTTTCTCTTTTACTCTATTTATTAACAAAGAAATTTAAAGTTGTTTTTAAATTATTTATTTAGATAAAATAATTAAAATTTATTAAATTTTAGTTTTTTATAAAATATTTTTATTATCATTAAATATAAAAATATGAAATACAAAAATTACAACTTTAATCTTATAATCAAATATAGATAGACAAAATAATAATAATTACTACAAGTTTCAATTAACATGATAAGGTTGATAT
>Ga0123340_1007517_pt1 | contig 10408 bp, 6 predicted proteins | sample SirMexnodulemix_FD_89961 | JGI IMG/M metagenome (GOLD analysis project Ga0123340, IMG submission 89961) | Root nodule microbial communities of legume samples collected from Mexico - Siratro Mexico nodule mix | ecosystem: Host-associated > Plants > Roots > Nodule | place: Mexico: Nepantla...
AAAAAAAAAGCAGGAAAAAAAAAACAAACTTCAAACTGAAAGAAGACTAGGAAAAATAGTTCTTCATTCAGCTATAATGATCAGAATTGATATACATCTATAGAAGCATTAATTTCCTCTAAAAGAGCTACAAGGACTTCAAAGCTGCCAAACTTAAATAATTATTTGGACATGAGACTAAAAATATATATAACAAACCTGTGGAATTTCAGAAATATGTTCCAGAGACATAAGAGCTGATTCCCTAGAGACTGGAAAGAGCTAAAGAGATGATCATCCCAAGAAAAAGGTTGAATTGACTTCTCAGTAAGATTATTGATGTAATAAGCAGACTTCTGTTTTAGGGAAAGAAGGAAGTTGTAAGTCGGTAAATAGTCTAAAACACAAAGAAGCTAAAACAAATAATAAAATGTTCAGGTTGGCAGAATTAGAAACCTCAGGACTTATTACTTGTGCCACGGACAGTTGAAGTGATGGTTCACCATCAACACTTTTCACACATGCTGGTGGAGTAGGAGCAAACCATTCTGTGGCATCTGATTCAAAAGGAATTTCAGTCAAATCAATAGCTTTGCCAATACCTGTGCTTATTCTTCTCAAATCTTCAAGCAGAATATCATACGCAGCCATCAATGCTTTGATGAGCATAACCTGATTTGAGTTTTTAGAATCAGAAGAAGGATAAGTTACAATATAGGCAAAGAGATTTCTCAACAAAATTAAGCTTATCAAATAATATGAACCACAACTTTTCAACTTAAAACACTGTAAAATAAGAATCACTGTTATCATGTGATGTGATCTATACACAACACCTCATACCTTGTTTGACCATACATAATCTTCAACGTAAGCACCTTCTGAAACTCTGGAATCACTGATATAATTCAACTAATCATATTCAAAAGCTAAAACAATACATTATGTACAATAAGTAAAAGAAACATAATTAAATTAAGGCTGTTAAATTATAAGGTTTAGAAAGTGAATGGGTAGAGAGAATGGTCATACTAATCAATAATAATATGAGATTAGATCTGACTTAATGTTGTATTCAGTCTCCAATGCCCATTGAGACTAATAACTTAAGTAGCACTAGTTCAACCCCACAAATAATAGCATACCTAACCTTAACCAAACAGGGAAACAACTTCTAAGTTCTAAGACTACTCCTTGCTCAGAGGACTAATTGATTCTAATTATATATTCATGATATTCCAACATAAATGGTGCATTGGTTAGTTTGAACTTCAAAAACTGGAAGTCTGACAAACCTGGATACCTTCTGTTGAGATGTGCGATAACTAGCTTTTAGTAGGCTGATGTGAATGCTTGTATCAACAAGGACGGCATGGAAAGCATCAAAATGAACAGGACAATACGAATGCAATCCCTGAAGAGCTTTAGGGGGAATTTTATATTCATGAACTGAAGCAGCATATGCATCCAGAGAGCCTTGTAACTCGGGCCTGCACAGTGGTGAAATAAGTTCATACTTAAAAGCATCAAATTCACATGATCATGATAATAAAATCTAACTAAAAATCAAAGTCAAAGTATGCTCACTACTAAAGTACACTAGTGCAACAAAAAAGGGAAAGGGAACTATTAACTCACCCAGTTCCAATTATAGGAGCATGCATGAGTTCAAACTTCAAGATGACAGAAGACGATTGTCCCTGTGTTTAGTCAATAACCAAAAGTTTACGAGACAGAAGAAAAATAAAAGGTATTCTAGTGGTGCCCATCAAAAAAGCAGCAAGTCACAATAGTTTTTTTCATTACAGAACGAAAGGAAAACTGGAAACATATCCTATTTCTTTGCACGACAGAAGTAGAATTGTATTCAAATAACCATGAGATCATGAAGACAATTGTATCCAATAGTTGAAGAAATAGAGATATCCTTAAAAATATAGGTTTTCCTTCCCCAACCAAATTCACCAAGGAGTGACATGACTTCCTTTTTTACAACTCTTGATGTAAATGGAAAACTTTCCTCTTTTGCAATTATTTTATAAAGCTCATTTCCTCTGCCATCAGCTTATTGAATGAAGAGGGCAGGAGGAAGAAAAAGTGTCAATGACATTAGTAGATATCATTGTAAATTGTGAATATTCAGTGTGAGATGATATGCACCAAGGTACAGCCATTAGCAACTTGAATCAGTGTGCATAATTAGGTCCCTCTTTCAGTATTGATTTTGACACTATGAATATGTAATTACACTAAAGCTTGTTTGCTTGCTTACATGTAGGTATCTAATCTTTGCATTGCATGTAACATGTATTTTTACTGATCTTAGTTCATATCATTATAATTGTTGGGTTCCTCAACAATAAGAGAAAGGGAATAGAAAGAAAAACTATATTATTAAGCAGTATAAAATCATACACATTAAGGTCATGTATTGAACGACGTACATAGAGTGTTAAACAAGACTCTATATATAGACTTTTAAGTACAACAGAAATCGTTAAGATGCTACGCGTTTCACATTGTCTCATAGTTTACAATAGTATACAATCTAGCTAGAACACTATTAAATGCGCTCAACCACTAGACAACTGTCTAGCCAAAACCAGTAGTAGATGACAGTCTTTAACACTATTAAATAGTCTAAGGAGACAATCCAAAAGACGGTCTTCTATGTATTTATTAAACAATATGATTTAGAGTCATCATCACAATTCTCCAACTTTACTCCAAATCATTGAAGAGCTCTCTTCATCATCATTCTTATCCTCAAACCAAAAATTAATCAACTCTATAAAGTGTTTGAACTTAAATCTTGGCAAAGACTTCATAAACACATCTACATTTGTAGGATCATCCTCGAAAGCTATCTTTGCAACCTAGCCTCTCCAGACTCAACATCTCTAATGAAGTGTGGTGCCACATCAATATGTTTAGTCCACTCATGGTATATTTCATAATCAACAAAATGTAAGTAACTTTGACTATCACAATTAGTCACAATTTGGCACAATACCCAACTCTCCCATCATCTCCTTCAACCATAGTGCCTTGTTTACCCCTTTTGTGAGTGTGATATACTCTTCTAATGTAGTAGATAAAGCTACTACTAATTGCAAATTGGCTTTTCAACAAATCACAAATGCAAACAATGTAAACACATACCTAGAAAGAGACTTTCTCGTATCGACACTCTCTGCATAATTTGCATTTAAATCCCTCAATAGTTCATCTACCATGAATAGATCGTTTATACTTTAGACTAGACGATTTCCATTCAAATATCTCAACACCCACTTCAAAGCCTCCCAATGAGCGTGTCTTGGATCTGCCTTAAATCTACTAACCACAATAATAGCATGAGTCAAATCCGGTCTGCTACAAATCATCCCATACATAATGCTCCTACTCCATTATCATATGAAATTGTCTTCATATCCCTCATTTGTTCTTCAAAACCAAGAGCTTCATGTGATAACCCAAAAGGTGTATTAACTAGTTTAGATTGATGCATCCTAAATCTCTCAACAACCTTCTTAAAATAGCCTAGCTAAGAGACACAATTTCCTTATGGTCTAATCACTCTATATATTCATCCCAAGTATTCGTCTCATGGAACCAATATCTTTCATCTCAAACTCAGATCTCAATCTTTCTGAGTTTCATCTCTGTACTGGCCAACCATTAGAACATGGTCTACATACAAGAGCAACAACAAAACACACCTTTCTTTTGTTTTCAAAATGTAGACACAATTGTCATAATTGCACCAAAAAAATCCCTTCCTCCTCAAGAAATTATCGAACTTCTTGTACCACTATCATGGATATTATTTCAAGCCATACAATGATTTTTGCAAGAGAAAAAAATTTTCTTTATTCTCAAGAAAACCCTTAGGTTGTGCATATAGTAAGTCTCGACCAGGTCTCCATTCAAGAAAATTGTTTTGACATCATGTAATTATTTTAATTCCAAATTATAGTGATTTACCATTGGCATCAAGATCTTTATTGAACAATAAATTGTTTTGACATCATCCAATTATTCTAACTCCAAATTATAGTGATTAACAATTGGCATCAAGATCTTTATTAAACAATGTTTCCCTTAGGTTAGAAAATCTCACTGTAATCAATTCTTTCTGCTTGTATAAAACCCTTTGCCACCATTCTTGCCTTGAGTATTTCCTTCTTCATACCGGATATTCCTTCCTTCTTCTTGAATACTTCCCACTTGCATCCAACCACCTTCTGATTTTTGGGTAGGGCCATGAAATTTTTTTTGTTTTGAACCATCTATCTCTCTAATTGCACTAAAGGTATAACAAATAAGATTAACATATCCAAACTTTTGTGTAGATTTGATCGGCCTCCTCTCTTTATCACGCATATGTTGATAGCCAAAGTCCAAGTTAAGGGTTGATTCTTGTCGTCTGATACCTCGTCTAACCTGTCTAGATGAATACTGTCCAAAGTCAGGAGACCCCATCTCAATTTGAACTTTCTCCTTATTCTTCTCAACATTCTTACACATCATTGTCATTAGAGTCTCATTGAATGTGACATCCCTGCTTATAAAGCATCTAACTTCCCCAATTTTCAACCTCCACAACTTATACCCCATGACTCCTTTGGCATATCTAATGAAGATACATCTTTCCGCATGTGCTTTCAACTTATCCTTCTTGAATGTGAAAATGTCAAAGCATCAAACACTCTCATATTAACATAATCTACTAGGAGCCTTAAAATTCAAAGCAAACAATGTACACCTATTTATTGGATAGATGACAATATTTGCAGCCTCACCCAAAAGGACCTGGGCAAATCAGTTGCTAGTAACATACACTTACCAGCTCCATAAATAGTTTTATTCATTCTCTCAGCAAGACCATTTTGTTGAGGTATATCTTGACCTTCTTGACTTCCTTTCTCCCGTTCCCATAGATGGTGTCAATTATTGTGTTCTTCAACAATAAGAGAAAACAAATGAAAGAGAATAGAAAGAAACATTGTATTATTGGACAGTATAAGATCATACACATTGAGATCACTAATCGAACAGTACATCTTATATATAGACCTCAAGTGTAACAAGAAACCGTTAAGGTGCTAGAAGTTTTACATCATCTTATAATTAAAAGAGTAGATGATCTTGCTAGAACACTACTAGACGCACTCAACCACCAGACAAATGTCTAGCCAAAAATGCTAGTAGGAGGCAATCTACTATTGGATGATAGTCTTAACACAACTAGATAGTCTAATAAGACAATCCAGTAAACGGTCTTCCATGCTCTTCATTAGATAATATGATTTTGATTCATCATCACAATAATTTACACTGAATGAGGTCAAGGCCATTTTATATCTTTCAATAATTTAAAAACTCAATTTCCTTTGATTTTATAGATGAACATATAGTCATCATTATGATGTTCACGACACAGGATAGGACACTTTTAACAGGTCAGTTAATATTTGAGCATTATATGCTGTTAAATTGTCCTGTGTTTGACAATATCTTCTGATAAGATCTCCTATAGTAGTCTGTTTCAACAAAAAATTAACCTCCATTTCATACAGAGACACGTTAAAGGGTTATATCAGTAAATCATTAAAATAGTGAGAGAACTGACCTCACATACACCAAAAGACAGGTAGAATGAGATCATGATGGAAAGATATACATCCTGTCTTGCATATTTAATATGAAACGGTGGTGTTGAAAAACTGTTGTCTGTATCATCAATCATCCAGACTCTACATAAATTGTCAGAACCCACTTCAGGAGCTGCAGCTCAAAGAAAAAAGATGGATTCTAAGATTATACACTATAGCTAGAACACTTCCAAAAATACAATGCAATACAACAAACTGAGAGGAAAAAATAATTATTCACCATATCAAGCTTGTGATTGTCAATGTTCAGAAAGTGTACCGAGGTTCAAAATAGTACAGCTTAAGGAGATCATTAGGAAAGTATTATAATAAAATAAAATAAAGTTGAGTAAAACTATGCACAAAAGTACGAGTACTGGTCTGTTCAAATTGTATTTGCATACAGGCATCCATTTAGTTGCAGATAACTTATTTCTGGATATGGCTAACCGAAATTAAAATTGGACACTCAATGAAGAAGAAAAATCGGTAGAATGCTGACAATGATTGTGAGTTTGATTCCATAGTACCCAAACTCAATTAGAGATACCAACCAACAATTTAATGTTCATTTGATATAAGTCTGACTTCTAAATTCCTAAAACTAGAAATGTATCACTCAATCTGACACAGAATTCATTAGATACCAATATTTTGAACAGACCCTAAGTGACCCTTATTTAAAAAAAAAATCACAACTCCTAGAATTTAGTTATGAATCTAACTCGACTCACAAAAAGAGCACATGGAGCGAGTATTGCTCTCATTTATATACATTATTTTTTGTTGTATCACTAATAAATATAGAATTTACAGCACATACCACCTCACACCAAAGACGGGACATCAGTAGTGTAGTGTATGCAATGAGGTCATTTTTGAACCACTTAAGTATGTTCAGTATACTTAAGTGGTTCAGATCTCATAATGGGTCACCCAATAAATCCAACAAAAACCATTAAGATAGACATCGTACCTAAATGACTATATATTCCCTAAAGGACTGAAGAGAAGCTAGAGAAGAATAAATTTTATTATTTTGAAGTCATTTAGCTGCTTTTACCTTTTCTTTTTACAATGCCATATCAAATGGTCCAACTTGCCATGGCCGATCACAGTACCTATAAATTGGCCACCAACAACCTTGAGGACACCATAACCCCCTTACCCAACACCAAACCACCCTCACTAACAACCAACAAGACCTACCACACAACATTGATTCTATCCTTGTCTTCACTTACTACTTCACCCCATGCTTCCCCTCACCCACCATCTCCATCACCAAACCATCCCCTATCAAAATGGCACTTCCTCAATTCAATGGCCTGACCCTATGAGTTAGATCTTGAAAATCCAATAACTTTTCAATTATGAGGGCATTTCCAATGATGAACGGATTAGGGCCACTTCCTTCCACATGGATGGCCCTGCCCTGAGTTGGTATCAATGAATGTTTCACAATGGTTTCCTCACATCGTAACAAGGCATGTTGCAAGATCTTGAGTCTTGTTTCGCTCTGTCTTACTATGATGAACCTAAGGGAGCTTTATTCAAGCTTACCTAGTGTGGCACCATCGATGAATACCTCACCAAGTTTTAGAGTTTACCCAATTGTATTGTCGAGTTAGCTCCAATGTTCCTTTTGAGTTGCTTTATTTTTGGTCTCTCACGAAAAATTCACCATGAAGTCTAGGAGGCTATTCAACCCATGTCGATCACTAAAGTTATGGCTCTTGCTAAGCTATAAGAGGACCAAGTGAATGGTTGTTGTTGAAGCTCTCATGACCCTTCCTACCACTCCAATGGCATCATCCTTTACATCTCTGCTTGCTCTTCCAACCCTACGAAAACCTTGTTTCAAAGATACATCTCCAAACCGAGAGAAGTACCACACCAACCATCATCACAAAGGCCACCTCCTCTTGATCTTAACCAATGACGATGACAGTACACAAACACTACCCAAAATTCAAAGTTCCTTCTACTTCAACCCATGACAGTACACAAACATTACCCAGAATTCAAAGTTCCTTCTACTTCAACCCTAAAAGAGTTGACTAATGATTTGATCAATTTCAATGTCTTTTCCAACATGCCAATGCCAGAAATATTTCTCCTCTATGCATCTATCCCCCGGTCATGTATTACCATCCTCTTCAATGGGGAAACACACAATTTAATTCAAGCCAAGGGGCATATTTTTTGAATTGCCTTGTGCCTCCATGCCTGCACTTCAAGTCATGGTTGGAAATGGCTGTATTCTAAACTGCAATATTTTTGTTCAAAGGTCCCTCTCCTTGGTGGCTCTTCATATCCTATTAGTGGTTCAAACAATATTGGGAGTCAAATGGCTTAAGAGCCTCATACCAATAACCAACCAAGGATCCTTAACCATGTCGGCCCGCCCCCCTCCTCTCTTAACACATGCTTTAGCTCCCTTCCAAATAACCTTAGTCCCATACCCACCACCATACCCACCACCGGTCCCCAACCCCTTCACTAGGGAAGGCTAGCACCACCTTAACAACATCTATCACCTTCAGGACAAGTTGGCTTTTCTAGAGGAGGGAATTGTTAGCAATCCAGCCAAATCATCATTGTCCAAGTGGTTACAAAGAAGTCCAGCTGTTTGCTGCCATGTAGGAAAATAAGCATAATGGTCTGACATAATTTTCAATTATATTCCTTTCTTTCTGTTACCTGATTGTGGGGAACTAAAGATTTGTCATTGGACTAACTATATATTTCTTTAAATGATTGAATAGAAGCTCGAGAAGAATGAGTTTCATCATCATTTTGTAGTCATTTAGATGCCTTTACCTTTTCTTATTTACAGTAACATGTCAAATACCAACAGTAATTTCCATGTAAAGAACATGTTTTTGCACGGATCTAACACACAACCTTGAAAACACCCCACAGGATCTCAATAAACCCGAAATTCAAGTCATCAATAAAGTAAATTAGTCTAGTACAGCAAAACTTACTACAAACTACTTAACCACTACCACTTGAAGAGATTAGGAATAAAAGTCACCTTCATACTGAACAACCCGAGCCGGAATCCCAGGATAGGAATCTTCACCATCCTCCCATTTCATGGTAACCTTGATTTTGTACCATCTACAGAGCAGCAATAAGAAAAGACCAATAAAAAAAGCTGAAAAGTGGGCAAGATCACAGGGAAAAAGAATGCTACAGAAAGTGGAGCTAAGTGCTTACCCTTGTTCAAAAAGGTCAAGATTATGAAACCTATGAATGTAAATTGCAACCTCGTGCACGGCATCGAGCACAGGCAACTGGTTTGGCCTTGCAGGGCCAGGATGCTGGTGTTCAACATTGACCAACCTTTTGGTTGACCAATTCTTATGATTCAGACCCACAAACCATCTGAGTCTCCGAAACATAAGTAGGAGTACTAGCAGCCGATGCAGCAATACTTAAACCCCAAATGATTACTCATGCCTTCAATGAAAGTGGAGCACAACCCACATGTCCTGAACCTAAAAAGGAACCAACTTTCTCCCACCCACCTTCGTTTCAGTGCAGAACAAACCTATTAATGTTTTCTCATGCTTGAAAGCATCACACTTTAAGTCATCCGTGAAGTGGGTCTCGGTTGAAGCGATTGTTTGGTGGAATGAAGGAAAAGTTGGGACCAAGATGAAAGAAAAGTAATAAAAAGTGAATGAATCAAAAGCGCGTGTAAACAAGAAGAACAAAGACCCAACTTTCTTCATGATGAGGAGTAATAATTCATGATTTATATACATGTTGGCACTTGGCATGAAAAGGAACATCACTTTCGTCAACTCTTTTCGCAGGTACCACTATTAATGATCTCTTTTGTTTTTCTTTTTTCTTTAGAAGAAAAAACTAAAATTAAAATTTGAAAAATGGTAACATGGGATGTCGTGTCGGTGGAAGCCTTAGGCCTAATAGTATGGCCATGTACAGAAATTGGTATCTGTATTCTGTATGTATAGCACTTATAGTGTTAGTTTCTTTTCTGTTTTGTTAAAAAAGGAGAAGAACGTTGATTGAAGGTTCATTTCTACATTGGTTTACTTTAGGATATCTAATCCATTTGATTCTACTGGAAATGGAAAATATGAACTAATGAACTCGTTCTAGCAGTTATGACATTTTTTCTGTGGAAATTTTTTAGTACAGATCTGTATGAAATTAATCATAGACTAATTTTTCTTATGTTGTTGTGGTTAGCAGGGTGATGGTTTTGGCCATTGCAATGAAAGGGTATTCAAATTTAATTATTTTATGCTCTTTTGTAAAATGTAGTAATATGAAACATAATGTGTCAATAAATTAGATGTGTTGTTATAGAAAAATTGTATTGTGAGATGTTTTAGGGTGAGAATATACAAGGTTATTTATTATTCTATTTTAAGATTCTGGAGTAGATTGAACTTTTTTAAAAGAATATAATAAAAGGTTATTAATTATGAATATGAGCTATTTAAGAAATTTTAAAAATAATTAAACTTAAGGAATTGATCTATTTAAATGAATATAAATAAATAAGTATTGATTAATATTATAATTATATTAAATTTAAGCATAATAAAATTAAAATATATAATTATTTAGGGTTTTCTTAACTATTAAGCATGTTAAGTTGCTTAAAGAATTAAACCCATAAAAAGATTTTTGGAATAAGTGTATGCATTTGGTTTAAATTTTTTATTATAAAATATATTATTAAATAACATAATCATATATTGCACAATAATTATAAAATATATAATTAC
>Ga0123340_1007521_pt1 | contig 10405 bp, 6 predicted proteins | sample SirMexnodulemix_FD_89961 | JGI IMG/M metagenome (GOLD analysis project Ga0123340, IMG submission 89961) | Root nodule microbial communities of legume samples collected from Mexico - Siratro Mexico nodule mix | ecosystem: Host-associated > Plants > Roots > Nodule | place: Mexico: Nepantla...
CTTTTAAAAGAGCTACATCTGGATTGCTAAAGGAGTAATTATCTTCGAACATGCCAAATGCATTATCAGCCATAACCTCTTAATTCATTTCCATATTCAACAATGTACAAATGATTATGTACAAACGATGGATGTTGTTTATAACCAAAGAGTCATCTTTGATGATTGCTGGGAAATGTAGTTTTAGCTTCACCAGAACACTCCACCGTATGTCAAGGTGATGTCATGGTATGATTGTAACATCCCGAACAACACTCACACGACTATTATTGGGCAAACAATGTCATCCTATAAGGCTATTATGATATTTCACATAATGTAGGAGTTATTATTTTTATTAGATATAGAATGTGGTAATGTATAAGTGTATGTCTAGGAAAGTTCTGACAAGGAAAGACTTGGTATTTAAACGTGTCCATTGGTGACTAACCTCTCTTTCTTGGGAACTTACCTGGTGTACTAGTTCACGATCTATAGTACTTTTTCCAGTAAACAATATTGTATCAATTAGGTCATACCCGAATCCTTTATCGAGATTTACAAGTGAATGAGTGTACACAAGAGGTTATGTAATTTTGTTGACAACCTTTGGGATGGGAACGACACACCAAACATTGATAATTCAGTACATCCGAATTGAGGCAGACATGTCTTACAACACACTTATCGACTGTCGAATGCTTAATAAGCTTGGTGTCATTGTTCTATGCCACACATGGCTATAAATTTACTTGCTAAGGGTGACACAATTATTATAAGGAAGGTCGATTCGAAAGCAACTTTGAAATATTATGCTCAAAGCCTCAAAGTAGACTATACTTGGTTAGGTTTCCTTGTGATGACAATACCAACTAAACCAACTTTACTTGGGTGTTACTCAAAAGATGTAACATCATCCCACAATGTTTATTGAAGTATTTCATGTTTCTCCAAAAGAAGAGCGAGATCATGATCCCAGTGTCAAATTCGAGGACAAACGTATCACCTTTGACGATCCCATGGTCTAGATTCCACTCGAATCCTCAAACTCTGTTAATTGGTTTTCAATAATACTCTAAAATGGAGCAAACACTCAAGTTGATTAAACCGAGTTCATTACCTAATGGATTTAAGTAAACACTTAAGTCAAAATCTCGGGAGTCGAACAAACGTTTGAGTTCACTTAACCGAGTATGGTATTCACTAGACAGAGCAAACGCTTAAGTCAAAAGCTTGAGAGCCGAACAAACGTCCGAGTTCACACTAACGAGTACGATATGCATTAGACTAAGCAAACACTCAAGTCAAAAGATCGGGAGCCAAACAAACGTTTGAGTTCTCATTACTGAGTATGATATGCATTATACTAAGCAAACACTTAAGTCAAAGGCTCAGGAGCCGAACAAACGTTCCAATTCACTTTGACGAGTATGGTATGCATTAGACTAAATAAACACTTAAGTTAAAAACTCGGGAGTGGAACAAACGTTCGAGTTCACATTGCCGAGTATGAAATCTATGAGACAGCAAATGCCAAAGTAGAAACTCGGAAACCAAACAAACCTTCAAGTTTTATAACACCGAGTTCATTTCTTTATAAGACTGAGTAAATGCTTGTCCATCACTTGAAAACTGAACAAACGTTCAAGTTGACGATACCGAGTCCACATTCACTTGAAAACTAAACATACACAAGTTAAGTATTAATTTCATCATCACTCAAAACCAAGCAAACACTAGAGTTAAAACATTAAGTTCATATTCACGTGCAACATAAGTTAAAATATCAAGTTTATCATCATTCGAAACCAAGCAAATAATATTGAGTTCATTTTCACTTGGAAATAAGAAAACATTTAATTCAAAAATATCATATTCACTATTATTCGAAGGCTTAGTCCGAACACAATTAATCAAAAAAGACTAAAATCGCTTAGTCTAAATTGTTCGAATGGTTAAGAGTTTTAAACCAAACAGTTTCACTAACTATAAGTTAAAAAAAGTCTAAATCTTACTATAAGAAAATTAATAATGGTAGTAATAATATTAACTCTAAGAATAATAATAAAAAAATATAATAAGAATAATATTAAATAATCTTAATAATATTATTAATTATAGATTCATAAGTAATTATACATGGATTTGGATTTGTATATCCATACCTAACACATTTGTATGTAAAATCTGTTGGTAATGTCAAATTTATCTACGGATTAGGATCCGTAATACCTATAGATTTTTCATAGATAAAATTTCTATGTAAATTTCATAAGTAATAAATTCGTAAGTAAAATTCATAAATAATATTAAATTTATCTATAAAAATTCAAATGTAATAATCCGTAAGTAAATCAAACATTTTTGTAGTATTAGCTCATAAGTAAAATTAAGGCTAAAATTTGAAAATTGTTAAATTATAAGAGTTTAGTAAAATTACATGTAAAAGTAATTTAAAGAAGTAACATGTAAAAATAGACTTTTTAAATATAATTGTAATATTAATTTAATTGATAAATATAATTTTTATTGGTTTAGTTAAGTTTTAAGTGTCTCATAAATTTAAATATTTTCAATTCAGTTCCTACTTTTTTTTCTATTGAATACTCAAAGTTTTTCTTTTGTATTTTCTAATTAAGTTTTTGTCATTTAATTTTTTTCATTAACTAAGTGATGTGATTGTTATTTATCCTGCCATCTTATTTACTTGCTTACTTGTCTTTATGTGTTCATGAATGTATGTTAATATACGTGGTATTTGTCTTTTAATGTAAAATGACAAATAATTTTATTATTTTCATTAATTAAATAATAAGGTCCTATGCTTCTCAATAATTTTGATGTCATCACCTATTTGACAATAATAATCTTTTATTATCCAACACCAATAACTTATAATTTTATATTAAGCGCATTGTTTTATATTAATCACATTATCTTACATTTCTTTATGTACGAAAATAAATATAATCTGATATAACGTCATCTACGTAGTAAAGAAAAATTAAATAACAAAAATTTAATTAAAAAATATAAATATTTAAAAAACCTTCAATAGAAAATTTAATATAAATATTTAATCTTATGCGAAATTTAAGAATTAATTAAACTTTCTTTTATTAAAATATTGATATGGTCATAGAAACTTACCTTCTATTCAAGAAAAATAAGATTAGGAATATATTTAATATATTATTTTTATTTCTTCACAGTTAGGGAAATAAATGTGAAATAGACTTTGATTGGTTGGAACACGTAAACACCCTTCAGCCACCACGGTGTCCGAATTTGACACTGGAATTTTCCTACGAACACTGTTTTGCACAAAGCAAAAATCGAAACCAAGGACCGCCCATTTATTTCACTTCGACGACCTCCACTGCTACCAAAGAACAAAACTTCCCCCCAACTCAGTACCTTCCAGAAGACTCCATTTGCCCTCGAAATCCACGCCACTGGGATCCGTCGGCGAACGCCAAAAATCACGGTGCTTTGTTTCGGAAGCACCGGCATTGGGAACTGTGATGGTGAAACCGGAGCCTAAGAAAAAGGGTCGGAGAGCGCCATGGCTTTGGGTTCTGATGGCTCTCGTGGTTGTGTTTGTTGCTATGGTTATGTCCTCTAAAACTTCTCCCACACTTTCTCTCTCTGGAGCCATTGATAGAGCTTGCCAGTGTGCCCGGGTAATCTTTATGAACTATTTTCATCGATAACCCACATTTGAGGTTTTTGTTTTTGTTTTTAGGTTGTGGGGTTTTGAATCTTGCGCAAAGAGTGTGTCTTTTTGTGGTTTTCGTTTTTGTTCTTTTCCCCCCTTTTGTCCTTTTTGTGCAATTCTCTCTTTGTTGGTTGCAGGGCACACCGAAGTACAGTGGCATGGTTGAGGACTGTTGTTGTGATTATGAAACTGTGGACCATATCAATGAGGAAGTGCTGTACCCTTCCCTCCAGGAACTCGTGAAGACCCCTTTCTTTCGATATTTTAAGGTTTTCTTCTTGGTGCATCTTGTTTTATGCCTACATTTTTCCTGTTGACTAAGATCATCTTGTTTAGGGTTTAGATTCTTATGGTTACCTTGAGTTTGATGAGAGCATGATAAACTGTTGGGTTTTGATTAGGCCTTTCTTGTATGTGTGTTTTTGTGTTCCAATTTTGCATCGGTTCCTATTCTATCCCTTGTGTTACTTTTAAAGATTGCTGGCATCCTAGAGGCCTATCTAAAGGAACTTTGTGATGGATCCAAATTTTTTTTTTTATTGATGATTTTTAAAGCCTTCATTGATCAATGAAATATTTGAATTTTGATGTGATCAACCGTGTGAGAAATTAGAGAAAACCACTTGTTGTTGAAATGGATTAGTGCTTTAGAATCAATCAAGTCTATGCATGCTCATTTGCATTGTCAACTGAACTTAGTGGCCTTCATTTCCAACTAGTCAGTGAAATTTTTTGTAGGTGAAGTTATGGTGTGACTGTCCTTTCTGGCCTGACGATGGCATGTGCCGGTTGCGGGACTGTAGTGTATGTGAATGTCCAGAAAGTGAGTTCCCCGAATCATTCAAGAAGCCTCATCGCCTCTCAATGAATGATCTTGTTTGTCAAGAAGGTAAACCTCAGGCAGCTGTTGACCGTACTTTAGACAGTAAAGCTTTCAGAGGATGGTCAGAGATAGACAATCCATGGACAAATGACGATGAGACTGACAATGGTGCGATATTACTCTATGTTCTAATTCATATCTATACTATTTGTGTTATTGGTTGTTGTTTATCCACTTAATTGTGTGAAAGTGAAATAGTAGATATTAGCTGTGAAGTATAAAATATAGGGTTCTTAAATATATTTGGGTGACATCAGATTTATACTCCTCAAATGAGTATATCTTTGTGAATAGTTTTGTTTGATATATTGATCTGCTAAGATATTTTTATGATTAAATTTCATCTTGATCAGCCCTTGGTTTTCAGTATCAGAAAGCAAACAGTGTAGTTAGCATTAACTTCTAGTAAAAGTGCCTTCAGCATGGGATTCAAATTATTAAATCTTTTTATGATATACTGAACCTTTTTCCAAGAAATATAAGCATGTCAATTGAAAGCTGTGTTTGCGTTTGCAGATGAAATGACATACGTGAATCTTCAACTGAATCCTGAAAGGTATACTGGTTACACTGGTGCATCTGCAAGAAGGATATGGGATGCTGTCTACTCTGAGAACTGCCCCAAATGTAAGTTTTCTCTGAAAAGCTTATTCACTTAAATAATTTGACTAAACTTTCATATTTTGAAAAAGGCATTGGATTTTAGGTTGTTTGATGGTACCTTTCATGTTGTCAACATTGACAAATCAGTAGCCTTGAATGTAAATAATTACCCTCTATTTTTCTATCTGTATGCATTATTTTTTTAATTATACAATGTCTTGCTTTCCACAGGGTGGATAATAGTCATGTTCTTATCACTTTTTTAGTGCATTATATATTTGAAATTTTAATAATAAAAGGGGAATTTTTTTTCTCTGGTTTCTGTGGTTCATTAATTTGGAAAAAAAAAATTGTCTTTTGTAGATCCGTCTCAAGAATTATGTCAAGAGGAAAAGATCTTGTATAAATTGATATCCGGTCTTCACTCCTCCATATCAATACATATAGCTGCTGATTATCTACTTGATGAAGCTACCAATTTGGTAAATCTCACATTTCTCCTTCCAGCAATGGCTAATTCTCTGTTTGAAAAGAATATTTGCTTTGCGCTTGAGGACTTAATATAGCTATTGCATATGCGAGCCTAAAAGTTATGGATCTTTGTATGCTAATGTAGCTCATATTGAAGCCTCCTGCATTTCTTGAGTGGCATACCCATGTTATTCTAATAGTTTTCACTGTGAACATAAGAAAAATATATTTCAATATCTAAGTTCTTTCTTTCTTTTTTATTATTCCAGTGGGGCCAAAATCTTACTTTGATGTATGATCGAGTCCTAAAATACCCTGATCGTGTCAGCAATTTGTATTTCACTTATCTCTTTGTGCTGCGAGCAGTAACCAAGGTGAGTATAAGTTGGTTTAACGTCAGAAAATGTGCATCTATATATGGATCAATCTTGCTATTTTATTCTTCATTTAAAAATACTTGTTAATTATATTCTTGATGCAATCCACATTCTTCTTTAGGCTGCAGATTATCTGGAACAGGCAGAGTATGATACAGGTAACCATAATGAGGACCTTAAGACACAGTCCTTGATAAAACAGCTACTTTATGACCCCAAGCTTCAAGCTGCTTGTCCAATTCCATTTGATGAAGCTAATTTGTGGAAAGGCCAAAGTGGACCTGAGCTAAAACAGAAAATTCAACAACAGTTTAGAAACATCAGGTATTATTACTAAAAAATAGTGGACTAGTGTAATTTATGAGTATGATTTTTCTTTTCATCTTTCATGCTTTGGAATTTTACTCTCTTTTGAGTTTCCACATTCTGATGGATGTTAAGTGGGTTTATCTGGACTTTTGTTCTCCATTTGGTATCCTACTACTGATTAATTTTCTTTTGATTTATCTCATTGGCAAGCAGTGCCATGATGGATTGCATAGGATGTGAGAAGTGTCGATTATGGGGTAAGCTGCAGGTTCTTGGTCTTGGAACTGCATTGAAGATTCTCTTCTCTGTTGATGGTCAAGAAAACTCTAGTCAAACAGTAAGTACATTTTACCTCAATTTTATTTTTCTTCCTCTCTTTACACTATGGTTCAGTGAGCAACACCTTATAATTTGCATTTGACAATCTTGCAGCTGCAGCTGCAAAGGAATGAGGTAATTGCATTGATGAACCTTCTCAATCGACTTTCAGAATCTGTGAAATTTGTCCATGAAGTGGGACCTGCAGCTCATAGTGTGATGGAAGAACATGTTTCTGCTCATACAACATTGGTTAACGCATGGAAAAAAATTTGGTCCCTTGTATCTAAAACTTAGGGAATGTACTTTAGAGAGTCTCAAAATCGAAAATAAATGGTTGAACATATATTATAGGGGGAAAAATTAAGTGACAGTAATAGAAGATATATTGCTTGGGAATATGGGAATTTAATCCCCTTCTCCCCACTAGTTTTGTAATTCAATATTTGTTACAATATCCCTACACCATTTCTTCTTGTGTTTTGGGAAAAGGAAACAAGAAACAAACACAACTCCACACTTTTTGGAGTTCTAGAGAAAGTTTTGACAAAAACAGTGAACATGATGTTTGTTTCCTTCGACATAATAGGTTGGTTATCAAAGGTAGATAAAAGCCTAAAGCCAACTAAGTTTAAGCGTGAATGACTTATAATTTTATATAGTTGACTCATAAACTTTGGATTGACTTGTATTAAAATTGTGTTTTAAAAAAATTAAAGGTGATACTATTTTATTCTATATATGTGTTAATTTTATATCACATTATTATATTAATTTTATTAGTGGGAAATAAGTTTTAGAAAGTATATGTGTGTATATTTTTAATTTTTAGATTCAAATTATCTTTTCTAAGGGGAAAAAATAGTTTATTAATCAAGCAAAAGACCGTGTGTCAACCTAGATATTACAATCTATTTAAAATATAAATTTGAACGTCAATTACTTTTTACTCCTTAATCCATTAGTCAACCAGAAATGTCAAAGTTTGATGTCTCAATCTCTCTAGTTCTCTAGTTAAATATTTGGAGCTACTGATTCAATCTAATTTTTCTTAGTACAATATTTATTTTAAATATAATTTTAAAATCATTATTCGTTTAATGTTAAATTTAATATATATATATATATATATATAGAGAGAGAGAGAGAGAGAGAGATATTTTTTAAATTTTCTTCAATCACATTCACGTTCTTTTTAATTTAAAATAAAACTTGTTTCTAAATGTAATTTGTTTATATTTTATATACGGTGCAAGATTTTGAGATTCTAAATGTAATAAATATAAGAAATTTTCATGTTTTACATGAATTTTCAATTTGTTTTTCAATAAAATGTAAATTAGAAGGTAAAATATAGGACGACGTATTTTGTTTGTGGTGACAATAATTTTAGAATGTTATTGAATTTTAATAAAGTTTTATTTAACTATCGGTTCATATAAGGAAGACATTGACTGTGAAATCGAAGGTAAAATAAAAAGATGATGATTTAGTGACTTTTTTTTTGTTTTATACTCGTCTTACAATTATAAATTATTATAATACAATATTTTATTTAAAAAAAGTAGTTGTAAATTGGTGTTTTAATATTAAATTTGTTACAATATTAATTTTTTATTTTTGTAAAAGTAATAAATATTTGATCTAATATAAATTAGAATTGGGAGAGTATCTTTCTGAAAGATGGTAAATTTTTTTATTGAAAATAAGAGTTATGGTAGTTTGATATCGTCATATGTTATAAATCCAAATGACAATTTGATGGAGTGACTTAGGTGTTGAGAAAGTAAATAAAATGTAGTTTTAATTAAACATGATTTGAGGCACAATTAAATTTAAAAATCAAATAGGTTTTTGGGTTCTAAAAATTTTTTGGCTTTCACTCCTAGGGTTTTTGTTTCCTTTTATTTATTTTCTATCTCTCTTGTTCTTAGTCTATGTGTCATCACAATCTCTTTGGGTCAGCTGTGGTGCATTTAGTGATTTAGTGTGATAATGAGGAGTATGCTTTGTCTACTTGGTTGTTGCAAATCAATGTTGTAATTTTGAGATTGAATGTGTTTTTGATGGAGTTTATTGTTAGTTAGGATAGGTAACACAAGGAACACTATATAATTTCTCAACTAAAACTCTAAATTTTTTGAATCCTCTCTTGTATCATTGTCGTCAAGATGACAATGATACATAGAGATTGCGAACGACAAGCAGACTGAGAACGACTGACTAAGAAGGAGAAAGATAGAGAAAGAATAAAAGAAACAAAGACCCTAAGTGACACAAAGAAAATGAATGTCTGACTTTCATCTTCTTTAATGATGTGAGTTTTCTCCTTTTTTTCTAATTTCATAATACAATCTCATTCTATTTTTTTAAAATGAAAAATCTTAAACGTTATCTTAGGGTTATTCTCCTTTCACAATTTCAAATTCTTGCCCCCTTACCATATCTTCTTTCTTTAACAACAATATTTATTTGATAATAGTGTTTCCATTCGAATTTTTTCAATTTCTTTCAATAACTGAGTTTTAGTCTAATTGTAGTTTTTCTATACCATCTCAAAAGTCATCGTATTCTTCCTTTAAAATTAATTTAAGACATTATGATAATACAATCTTACCTTTTGTCTAAGGCCGGCAGATCAAAATTGTAAGATAATAGTATTATTTCAACCTAAATCAAATAATGATTTTCCGATAAAAAAACATTATGAATGTTTGAATGAGAACATACTATTAATTGCCGTGTTCTACACTATCCCCAGTTGTATGAAAAACCTCAAAGTCGTCGTCTTTCTCTTTGTGTGTTATACATAATTTATTTTCTTAGTTGAAGGAACATCAAATATTCCATTAACATTTGCAAACTTTCTTTCCGAAAATTATGTTATGATATTTTTATAACTCAACCAATAGTGAAATACTCGTCTATTGTAGTACTTGAAAATAAAGATTATAATTTTTAACTTATTGAAACTAACAATAATAACCAAAAATGAGCTTGGTTGCAGGGTCGTACGAGAAATTCATCTGGGGTCTCACTCCGCCTCCATCACCGCCCTCTCATTCTACGCTCCTCCCCTTCCCCCGCAACCTCATCTCCGCCGACGCCTCTGGCTCCCTTGCCATATTCGATGCCGGCGGCTTCGTCCACCTCACCACGCTCTCCGTCCACCGCAGCGCCGCCATCAACGACCTCGCCCTGCACCCCTCCCGCGAACGCGCCCTCACCGTAGCCCGCGACAACTGCCTCGCCGTCGTCAACCTCGTCCGCGGCTGCCGCAACTGCTGCTTGCGCCTCGACAAGGAGGCTACTCTGGTCAAGTTCAATGCCTCCGGCGACCACTTTTTCATGGTCGCGAAGGAGAAAGTTTCTGTCCACCAGATCGAGGATGCACGGATTTTGTTCGAATTGGAATGCTCGAAGACCGTTCTCTGCGCTGCTCCTGCCAGGGTTTGTGCATCTTCAAATTCTTTCTCTGTTTTCTCGAATAATCATCGAACGTCAAGTTTGCTTCATTGGTTATTTTTATTCCCTCTGTTTCTTCTCTGGGTGCTGCTGATTTGTCTTATCTGTTAATGATGCATTGCCTTTATCTTGTAATAAGAAGAGATTTTCTCTTTGATAAGGAATTCATAACCATTGATTCTGATGAAAAAGGAGAAAGGTTTATATTGTACTGGCATTGAGAATTGATGTTAATTCTTGTCTTTTGGAGGAGTGTCGGATACATAGTAATCTATAATCAAA
>Ga0123340_1007522_pt1 | contig 10404 bp, 3 predicted proteins | sample SirMexnodulemix_FD_89961 | JGI IMG/M metagenome (GOLD analysis project Ga0123340, IMG submission 89961) | Root nodule microbial communities of legume samples collected from Mexico - Siratro Mexico nodule mix | ecosystem: Host-associated > Plants > Roots > Nodule | place: Mexico: Nepantla...
AAAAAAAAAAAAAAAAAAGAAAATTTATTTTATATTTTAAAAAAGAGTAAATATAAATTTTAAAAAAAAAAAAAAAAATATTAATATTAATTACCCCCTTTCCAAAAGTTTAAGTTTTTTTTTTTTTTTTTTTTTCCTAAAGTTCTATGTTTTCAACCAGTAGAAATTGAGGTCCATGAATTTTTTTTGGTTTTGCAACATCTCTATCATATTGGAGTATTGCATTTAATTCCTAAATGATGAGATTCATTTTAATGAAGTGAGCAGTTGGAATCAGTAATTAAATGGTTAATATTTAATATTTCATAATTTATTGTCTATTGTAGACTTTGAATCACAGACTTAACTATTAAATTTGTATTTTAATGAATAACCATAACTACCCACTTCTCCTTCAATAAATTCCACTTCAAAAGACAATGCAATCTGTTCAATTTGACAGAAATAATATCCACTCATTTGGCAAAAATTGGACATTTCAGTGTTCCACAAAAGAGCAATGCTACTGGCACTCTTTGTAACATACTTATCAATATATTATTGTTATTATTATTATTATCATCGTATGAAAAATTAATTTCATTAATAATCCCTTTCTCAAGTATTGATTTTAAACACAAACAATTTTTCTACGGAAAAATCAACGGCAAACATAACCGGTATCCACTCCCTTGAAAAACAACACCCTTCTAACCCTGAAAAAACGTTACATTCGCATAGAAATTAACTCTATTTTCCCCTACAGCATTTTAAATAGATATTCATTCCTTCGGATAGGCTACACAAGTTTGTTAGGACTTAAAATCACTAGTTCAAAGGTCCAAATTGTTTAAAAAGTCTGCTTGGTACATCCATTAGGAAATGCAGTGGGCAATAATTAAAATTTAGCAATTGGCAATACATAAGATATAAAATTTGTACCATAGTATATAAATGCAGCTACCTAAAATGTCTCTTCTTGCAAATGAAGTATATAAATTCATCAGACCTGTCTGACTCTTGTATAACAGTCACCTAAAATGTCAAGTGCTGGAACATGTCAGTATCGCAATCTCAACAAAAATTCTCTCACTGTTTCCCCGGACAAAGTATCAGGCCCCGGCAAAGATTGGTGTTGTTTTTTTTTTAAGAGACAATGGCAGTAGGAGAAAAGAGAATAAAATGATGAAGAAGATAAAATGAAACAAGAGAATAAGAGAGGCTGTTAAATCGTATATTTATTATTTGAATGCAATTTAAATTTTAAATACATTCAGAAAATAACTAAGAGATCATATTTCATAATTTTAGCCACCACTACTTATAACATGAAAAAAAAAAAAAAAATAGGAATCAGCAAATAACATTACTCTAAAAATCTTCGAACAATCCGAAAGGCACATTCTCAATACTCTTCATTGCCTTGCCTTGGAGATTGCAAACTCCTAATTTCTTCCTTATAAATTTAAAAACAAACTACGCTTTAAAAGGAGTTTGATTTTGTATAGCTCATGTAAGAATTTTATTTTGAATAAACACAACTTTATTTGCAGCTCCAACCTATAACTTTTTTTAGTAATTCCTTTTGATAAAGAATATACTTAGTTATTTTCACGATCGATCTATTTTTTCTTTTACTTACTTTATTGTCAGATCTCAATAGTTACTTTTGATTTATATTTAAAAAATAAATCTAACATTCTCGTTAGGTCATCAATAAAAATAATATAATAAAGACTTTTTTTAGTGATGGAGTTCTATGTAGTCGAGCGACATCAGTGTGAACAAGCTACAATTCTTGACTTGTCCTTCAACTACTTTTAGGAAATGGTTTTCTTGTTTGCTTCCCAAATTTACAAGCTTCACATTCAACTAGCTTTTCTATCAAATAAGGAACTCCACAAACTAGTTGATTTTTCAACATGTAGTTCATCCCTGAATGGTGGAAATGACTCAACTTTTTATGCCAAAGATCAATTGAGCTTCATGTAACTGTAACTATATCCTGCTCCTCTTTCATTGGACAAAATGAAAAACTCTTGCTCCTCATTTTTACCTTAAACATTTCAAGGCCTTTTGGATCTTTAATTATGCAGCTCTTATCTTCAAAGATAACTTTGAACCCTTTCTCAAGCAGTTGTCCAACACTAAGCAAGTTTTGATTAATTTCAAATACATATAAAATATCAGAGAGGGTTTTTGTACTTGTGTAACTTGTTATTATATCTACTGATCCTTTACCTTTTAATGGAATTTGTTCATCGTTCCCAATTTTGACCAATTTGACTTCGATGTCATCCAAACACATGAAGAATTCTCTATCATAAGTCATATAGTTGGTGCAACCACTATCTATCAACCAAGATTCACTTGAATTGTTATGAGAAACAAGTAATAACAAAGAGCTGGTTTTTATCCTCTTATGCATTCTCTGCATCAGCTACAACTTGCAAGATATTTGCTCTGCAAATTATAGCTTCATGTCCAATCTGATTGCACTTACTGCACTTCGCATCGCTTCCAACATCTTAATAGTAGGTGACCCATTTTGTCACAATATTGACAAGGTGGGTAATTTTTTTTTCTTACCCTTGCCTTTGTTTTGATTGTTGGTTGTATTCTCACTGTTTTTGGCTTGAAGTGCACCTCCAACAACACAATCTTCTCTCATCAACCTTCGCTGCTCTTGTGGCTGCAAAGCATGTAACACTTCTGCCAGATTGATCTTTGACAGATCTTTTGTATTCTCTAATGAGATTATGATGCTTCATACCTCTTAAAAGCGGTTACAAGAAATTTTTCAACAATTTTACAATCAACAAAGTCATTGCCCAACAATCTTATCTTGTTGGCAATACCCAACAATTTATCTAAATATTATTTCTCTAGCCGATCCTTTGTGTTCTCTAATGAGATTATGGATGCTTCATACCTCTTAAGCACAGTTACAAGAATTTTTTCAACAATTTTGGAATCAACAAAGTCATTGCCCAACAATCTTATCTTGTTAGCAATACCCAATAATTTATCTAAATATTATTTGATTGTCTCATACTCTTTCATCTTTTGCAATTCAAATTTTCTCATTAAATTAAACACTTTCATGCTCCGCATTCATTCATCTCAAGCATATTCCTTCTTCTAATGACAAATTTCTTTTGCTAATTTGAAAGCTACGAGTCTTGTGAAAATTATTTGAAAAACACCAGCAAATAAACACGTCTTCGCTTTTGCCTTTCTTGTTTTTTTTCTTTGTAACTTCTTATCTGAGCCATGATAGGATTATCTGGTAACGAAAGTATTTCATAATCTTTTTCCACAACTTTCCAAAGATTCCATTCTCACTGCCCAAAAGTCATAGTTTTTCGCATCAAAGACTGGGAAAGCAACTTTGATAGAGGGCTCCTTTGGTGCTAGTTGCTCCTTGTGGTTCTACAATGAGTTGAGTTGTGATGTAGAAAGAAGAGTTTGCGCCGATCAATACCAAGGAAAGAGCACCTCAAGCACGTGGAAGCACCATGAAGATGAAGTGTGGAAGAAGCTATGGTGAAGCTCCTTTGATGGTGAACTAGGTGGTGCAAGTCTTGAAGGAGGTTGGGTCAACCTTCAAGAAAGTGAGTCTCTAACTTTTAAAAGAAGAAACTTAAGTGAAACTTGATAGTGTACCAAAAATTCAGCAACATTCCATTAAAATAAAATTAAATCTACAAGAAAAATCTCTACACCTCTTTTATAGAAAATGAAGATGAACTAATAGCTTCTCATGCAAGCTAAGCTAGATAGCATGCAGCCTAAGTTAGTGGAAATCTTAGCTTGCATCACACACTAGGATTAGGGTAACCTAACGTGTGGAGCAAGCTTCCCTAAACCCTAGATACCTTTCTTCGTCATCCAATGAGGAGATATCACATGACATGTCCTAATAGGTACTTTTAAACCCTAACCTAAGTGCCTTTCTAATCCTAAAGCACCTAGGGTTTATTTTTACAAGAAAAAAATTTCCTATATTAATTTTTACAATTTAATAAATGATTATAGAAAACTCAACAATTTAATAAATGATTATAAAAAACTCAAGATTGGCCACTTCAAGATCTTCATTGGAAATTCTAACTCTTTTTAAACTTCAATGTGTCTAGTCATGAATCTAATTATTAGACATGGACTGAGCCTTCTTCCATCAAACTTAGAAAAAACTAACTTCAAGATCTTCATTGGAGATTCTAACTCTTTTTGAACTTCAATGTGTCTAGACATGAATCATGAATCTAATTATTGGACATGAACTGAGCCTTCTTCCATCAAACTTAGAAAAAACTAGTTTCACGAATCCATCACAACTTAAAACACACACAAGTCTCTTTTTAAGCTTCCATCACAACTTAAAACACACACAAGTCTCTTTTTGAGCTTCAATGTGTCTGTTCATGAATCTAATTATTGAACCTCATGAATCTAATTATTAGACCTAGACGGGGCCTTCTTCCATCAAACTTAGAAAAAACTAATTTCAGAATCCTTCACAACTTAAAACACACAAGTCTCTCAAACAAGTCTCCCTTTGAACTTCAATATGTCAGTTCATGAATCTAATTATTGAACCTCATGAATCTAATTATTGGACCTGGACTGGACTTCTTCCATCAAACTTAGAAAAAACTAATTTCAGAATCCATCACAACTTAAAACACACAAGTCTGTCAAAGAAATTCCTGGTACCAATTGTTGTTTTTGTTAAGAGATAATGGCATATAGAAAAAGATGATGAAGATAAAATGAAACAAGAGAATAAGAGAGAGCAACTAAGTTTTAAATAAATTCAGAAAATAAATAAAAGATCATATCCCATAATTCTAACAACCACTACCACTACTACTAATAACATGAAAAAAAAAAAAAAGATACAGCAAATAGGTAAAAATAATTTAACTACAATTCTGAAAACTTTCACACTCTCAACAATTGGACAACTTTCCGCGAACTTTGGAGATGGTGATCTACTCATAGCATAGATAGCAAAAAGCATAGGAGTGGAACTTTGACCACCTCATTTGAAGTTTGATGTCATGTTAGTTCTCCAATAGTTGCTATGACCTTAAACAAGCAACACAGCATTTATACAACCATCATTCTCTGGATTATTGGTAACCTGAGCATATTTACCTGCATTCACGGCAAATAAAAATCCGTTGAATCAATTTCAGACTTTTCATTGAAAATTCAGCCAACATTGATAAAAAAATATTTACCCCACACAACTTTCCCCGCAGGTGTGACAAGGCCAAGTTCACTTACATTCACCTGAATTACATTAAACAGATAAATAAGTAACACAGTTTGATAAGAGTTATAAATGATAAAACAAAAAAGTCAAATGTTTACTAATAGATTAGAAGAGCATGAAATAGAAATACCTCAATTATAGTTCCCTTAGTCATGACACCAAGAGAGGTGTACATAGAGCCGTTAGGATTTTTCTTTACTCCAATTATTTCTAGAAAAAAAGTACATTTAAGTTCTGGATGAGTGACATTGGCTTTGGTGAACCGCAATCCTGTTGGACGAATAAATCTCTCATACTTTGGAGGCTTCCTTGTAAAACCAGGCTCAACAAATGTAGCTTTAGTAACCATCCTCTTCCATTGCTTGCCTGCAAAATGATGAATCATGCTTTATCATATGTGTCTCAGAATGATCATTACACTCTTTGTTTTAATACTCGAATAAACCCTAAATCCTAAATCTTATAAACAATTGCAGGATGAGACCTTCCTAAACAAGATAGAGATTCTCTAAGTATTTAATAAAATCATAAGAACACAATTAAAGTAAAGATTTCAAGTACTCAATATCCTCAACGTATTCATGCAAATAATGCAAGAATGAACTATGAATCATACACAAGCAAGATCAAGATTTATAGAAAGATAAAGAAACGGCCACAATGCGACGTAAGTAATACTTGAAAATAACAATTTTATACCATTTTAATCAGGTGATACCAATAAGGTTAAAAAAAAAAAGACATTAAAAACTGACGCTGGTGAGTAATACTTAAAAATAACAATTTTATACCATTTTAACCAAGTGATACCAATAAGGTAAAAAAAAGACATTAAAAACTGGTAATTAAGTTTAGACCAATAAATATGATACTTACTCTTTCTTTTACCAGTCCGGACCACTTTGAACATTTCATCTTCAGCCACAGGACGAACCTGAAGAAATGAAGAAGGCATACATTCATGTAAACAAAAAAGGAACACAACACCACCCTAGGGGCATCCTTTCCTTCAAAAAGAATACAAAAAACACTCCTGAAAAAGGAATCTATATTGAATATGCTATACTTTTCATGTTGCTAAATAGGAAATACAAACATGAATATTGAGTAGTTTTTTTTATCATCAATTGATGCAGTCAACACTCACATGATGCCTATGTGATTTGTTTATATTTAACTTCGTTGTATGGATGCAAACTGTACAGTTTTGTTTTTGTATTCCTTTCTATCTCCACTGTTTTTGTTCACTCAAAAAAATTACCACCCTCTACTCAATTGTGTCCAAACAGCTGCCACCAATCACCATAGCATGACCTTGTAGTAACCTTTTCGGAACCCAAGCATCTATGGCCAGAGTTAGCCCTTATTTGTCGTCAAAAGTTCAGTCCTTCTTGTCACAACCACTTTCATCAACACTGGTATTTTCCCCCAAACAAAGGTGCCATAGCAGCCAACCTGAAGATGCTATAATGGGATAGCAGGTAACACAATGGTCTCTGTTCTAACTAATAAGAAATTCAGAACAAAAATAAAGGATAATACTTAGAAGAGAGCACAGAACCGAACAAGGAAACAAAGGTCAAAATGGCCAGAAGCAGCAGCATGTTTGCCAAAAATGGTCACAGAAGGGATGACCAAAAACTATGGAAAACAGAGGATGCAATGGTTGAGAAAGGCCAAAAGGAGTCACAAGTGGCCAGAAAGGAAAATACTGGGATATGCTGGAAATGTTGCCAGAGAAGAGTAGGTGTTCAAGGGAAAGTAGAGCAGTGGGCGCTACCTCATAATACTTCTTGCAAGTGACTCAGAAAGTAGGATTTCAGTTCTGATTCATCAAAGGAGGGGTAAAATCTCAAATTTCCCTGCCAAAACAGCCCTAACTGTTTCTGTTTCATGGTTAAGATAGGCTATTTGTGACTCACTCCGGTAGCCCCTGCTCCAATAGAGGTTTCACATAATTTTTCCACTATCACAGCCAAGAAAGCTGCTATTCAATTTTAGTAGCATGCACCAGCCCCTACAGAAGACAATTCCAGAATAGGTCCACTATTTCACACTATTGAACCAAGCAGCAACCAGTAACCACAACCAATAGTTCTTCTCTTACAGTGAGTACTTATTCCCACAGCACATTTCACTTTCCCTTTCTAAACATCTTCCCGTCTGTACGTTTGCTTGCAGCCAACTTTAATTGGGAATAGATGTTTAGACTTTTCTTTAAGTGCAAAAGAATAAAAATTCTTCGCTAACAATTTAATCCAAAGTGTACTTAATGCATGAAGAGCACAGGTTCTGTGACAGGTAGTAAACCAATTTCAATTGAGGCCATTTAAAATCATCCACGCACAATGCAATCTTACCTTGGGTAAAGGAACATCCCACTTTCCAGCCTTCTCTTTCCTCTTTTGTTTAATGGTGTTGCTGAGAACCTAAAATCAGAAATTCAAGTTAGATGACTTCAGCGAGAAGAAATCACGAATCAAAATTATCATTCAATAATTTACGTGAGACATGCCTTTGCTCGGGTCGTGTTATCACGGTCTATAAGATAAGCAGGCACGGCTCCCTCTTGAACATTATCATCAGCCTTCCGCCTTGATGTTGACTCTTCATGCATGGCCAAACTGTCAACCACAACAGATAAATCATTATTATCTCACAAACTTAATAACTACCAAAAGCTACTTATCTAACAATCTAGAGATAACAATCGACCACAAACATTTTTTTACATCAACGCAAGAAATGCAGCACATTAACAACTAAAACACTCCCCCCACGTCACACACACTAAACAATATACAACATACAACATTAGAGATACAGAAAATTAGACCACTTTGAAAGCTGTAAAATGAGAAAACTCTCACGTTTTCTTCATTTGCGCCTTTTCAGAATAGTTTTTCTTGGCAATCATCTTTCCCTTGATACCAAGGGCCTGTTCCACACGAATTAAAAAAAAAAAATCAATTAGATTCGCGAAAATACAACCACATAACTCAAATTCAAATAAAAAGTGGCGGAAACCTTCTGAGCCATTGCGGAGCGCTTGTGAACTTGCCGAGCCTCTTTCTTGCGCTTACGCTCGAAGTGGTCGAGGCGGTAGCCATAGTCTCTTCGGTGACGCTCTATGTAATCCCCTTGCGGCTACGATTACACAAAAACGGAATGAAAAATGCATGCGAGGAATTCGAAAAACGCGAAGAAAGTTTAACTGAAGTTAAAGAACGAACCATGATTACGACGGTGACACGGCTTTTGAATCGGAGAAAGGATGAACGAAGGATTCAGCGTCGCCCTAAGCTGCTTGTGCTGGCGAGTAGAGGTTTATGGCTTCTAAGGCGGTGATATATAGGGTTGGGTTCAAATTGATAAATGACAATAATTGGGCTTACCATTGGGCCTTATGTCTTAAAAAAAAAGTAATTACTTCCGGCATCCGACATTTGCTTCTTGTACCTTCATAATATTATAATGTCAGAAATATCCTCACTAGAATATTCAAGAGGAGAGCTGTTTAGTAGGTGTTGTTCAGTAGTGTGGATGTTCTCTAGCAATCGTGTTAGTGGATGCTGCAAAGAAAGCTTCTCCTACAGTGTTATCGTGAGTAGAAGGTTTGTGGCTTCTATTTTCGCATAACGTGGAAGGTGTAGAATGGGTATAAGGTTATTACAATATTCGTATCTTGAAAATGGATTTCGAAAAATGAATTTCGAAATTGGTTATGAGGTGTGTGAAATGTCTTACAAAAAACATTCTCAGTAAGAAATTTTTGTATTATAGAAAATATTTTTCGAAAGAGGGGGTATTAGGACAGGTGCTTACTAAAAACGTTTTCTGTATCTCCTTCTGTAGAAAATGTTTTCTGTAAGCACTCGTCCTCACACCCCCTCTTTCAGAAAATATTTTTCATAATACAAAAACCCCATATGGAAAAAGTTTTTTATAATACAAAAACCTTTTACGGAAAATGTTTTTCATAATACAAACTCTTACGAAAAATATTTTTCATAATACAAAAATTTCTTACGGAAAACGTTTTCCATAATACAAAACTCTTTTACGGAAAATGTTTTTCATAATACAAAAACCTCTTAGAAAAAATGTTTTCCATAATACAAAAACTTCTTAGGAAAAATGTTTTCTTAGGACATTTCACACCCTCACAACCCAATCTCTTCCGAAAAATGTTTTCTGAAATATCCTAACCTCTTTTGTCTTCATTAACAAGGATATAAATATCCATTCACATATTCTGATGGGTGCAGAAAATGTGAGGATGGAGGAAGCAATTTCCCAAAACAAAAATAACATTTTATGAGATATTATTGTTTTTAAATAATAATTATGATGCATTAAGTTTATTTATTTTTATAATAAAATTTTCAAAAATTTGGCATGATTGTTTTAATTTTGGAATGAAAATTTTGATTAATTAATTTTATGTGTGTTAGAGGAATAGAAAATTGAGCATACCAAATATGTTGTGAAAAAGGGTCTAAGTAAAAAAAATTATGATGTTAAATTAAGTACTGAAATTTCATTAGAGTACAAAATTATTATAAATGAGGACATTTTGTTCTCCATATGGATAATTGCTCCTATTGTAATATTCATTTCCACAATGAGAGAAATTTTATGGTTTTATTTGAGAAAAGTTAATCCATTTCATTATGAATATGATTATTGTTTGGTCTTCTTGATTCCTTGTGTCCAATGTGGGATTAAGAATGGAATTGGATCCTATAAGTGGACCAATTATCCTCCTTCTGAAGGATAAAATTAGACCTCATAATCCTTGAAGACTATACACTAAATCAACAAATGTCATTAGTTGCAAATGACAATACAAACCAACAACAATGACATGAGGATAAGGCAAGCAAAAAGCTCAAAACTCTCTATAATCACACCATCATTCATTTAATTTGACTATGTATGACATATGTTGACATCGAGGTTAGGGAGTGGTCATCTTATGAATCAAACTCTAAATAGTTTTGATTATATCAATACACATTGTTAGCACCAGTGGACTGCTGCAGTGATTTGATGAATTCAACCAAGTGAAGATGCTCTAGATCATGTGAAGGATGGATGAAGATTTCTTGAAGTTTGAAGACTTGAGTCTAGGATCTAGA
>Ga0123340_1007523_pt1 | contig 10404 bp, 10 predicted proteins | sample SirMexnodulemix_FD_89961 | JGI IMG/M metagenome (GOLD analysis project Ga0123340, IMG submission 89961) | Root nodule microbial communities of legume samples collected from Mexico - Siratro Mexico nodule mix | ecosystem: Host-associated > Plants > Roots > Nodule | place: Mexico: Nepantla...
ATCTATTTATAAATATTTGACATTTAATGTAAGGTAAAATTTGAAACAAGAAAATGAAAATAAAGTGAACCTTTACTATATGATAAGCTTTAGTATAAAATGAAAAAAAAAAAAAAAGTAGACAGAGATAAAAGATAAGAAAGATGGGGCCTTTAGTGACGGAAAATATAGAAAGAGAATGAGAATGAAAATGAGGAGTTGGGCGCCAGCGCGGCATTGTGGGGTCTGGCTAAGGAAAAGAAAGAGAAAGTGAGAATGTGAATGATGGAAACCAATAGAAGAAGAGCACCATGACATGACCCCACCTTATTGCCCTACCATTTCTGCTAAACGCCAATCTAATACCACCACTTACCCTTTCAATCTACATTTGCTAATTTTTAAGGGTGAGTCAAAGTAAAGATATAAATAATTATTACGAAAGTTCATCTATAATTACTAGACGAAAGAAAGTATAATTTATATTTTTTTACATTATCCACCCATTTTAATAAATTATATTTTTAAATTAAAACATATACAATGTATCATCATTATTTTAAAAAATGATAGAGAGGTAATGGCCAGCTAATATACAGAATAATACTCTGCACCCTTCACTGGAAGCCTAATGATATTACTAATATAAAAGATAATACAGACCTGCAACCCCCAAAAAAGGAGATTCGATGTATACTTTGTATTATAGTTCCTAAAACAGCAGCAGAAACAATATGGTAACCAAATTCATCTGCCTTCAAACTGATCTCTCAGTTGCTCGTACTTCTTAAGCTCAGCTAACGAGAGGGAAGGTGACAGCTCTTCTAACACCTGAAAAATCCAGAAAACATAAATAGATACACACAACAAACAGCTGGAACAACAATTCATGAATAAGTTGGTAACTCTACAAGTGTTGTGAGTTTGAACCACAAATAGCAAGTTACCTGGACAAAGTCATCATATTGAACAACAACAGAATCTGCTTCATTGTCTTTGCTGGACGACTCTGGATTCACACTCGAAACCTAGAAGAAGGGAATGAGATTAAGAACCTTCTAATCATACAAGAGTTTATGCCTAGTTTTGTACAGTTTTAAGGTTTCAATTGCTTGTGACAGTAAACACAGGCTGCAATTTCCTCTATAAATTGATACCCCACTATAATCTCAGAATCCTCTAGTATCAACAAGTTTCATGCAATGCAATAATAGGTCTTGTGATCCTGGTCAAACTCACTTTACGCTTTGCAGCATGGAACCAAGCATCTGCACACAACGCATACATGTCTGCACCAGTGAAGTTTGGTGGACATTTTTTTGCAATGGAGTAAAGTGAGACATCTTCATGCAATTTGAACTTTCGGGTAAGAGCTTTCAGCACCCTGGGAAAGATGAGATCAGAGGTGCACAATAGCATGTAACGGATATTTTACAAGAACAGAGAACTGGAAGAGGAGACTGATTACCGTTCCCTGTAAGATGCATCAGAGTTAACTCCAACATATAGTAGTTTATCAAATCGACCAGGGCGCAGAAGGGCTGGGTCTATCAAATCTGGTCTATTACTTGCACCTATAATAAACAGATCCTATTAAAAGCCCAGGACAGAGACACACTTGTTAGAATAAAATAGGATAATATATTTTGCTAAAGATAAATATTCAAGCAAATAAAAAAAAACCTGTGTTGAATCGCTTAAGCCGTCAATCTCTGCAAGCATCTAACAACAAGGGGAATGTATTATTAGGAAACCAGGGAAGAAAAATGCAAACTTCATGGTCTTGCTAAGAATAGGAAATCACCTGAGAAACCACTCTGTCCATAACACCGCCAGAATCTCCAGAAGCACCCCGAGCTGGTGCAAGAGAATCAAGCTCATCAAAGAAGATGACACATGGACGTGCCGATCTGGCCTGTGAATCATTTTGAACTTCAATTTATCAAAATCTGTTCTGAGAACCGTCTAGTTCACAGTAAAGAGACACACAAATTGAGAAATTATTTTGATAAAGTACCCCGAAATACCATTATACCTTCTGGAAAATGTCACGAACATTCTTTTCAGACTCTCCAATGTACATGTTGATCAGTTCAGGACCTTTCACACTAAGAAAGTTTAAGGAACATTCTGTAGCAACAGCTTTTGCTAATAATGTCTGTTATTAAATAAAAGAGCGAGGTAATGGTGTTAGAAATCTTTTGTAACTAAAACGAAGAGGACTGGGGTAAAAAATTTTATTTTACAAGTACATTACAACTTACTTTGCCGGTTCCAGGGGGACCGTACAAAAGAACACCGGATCGCTTTCGTAATCCAGATGAAAATAGATCTTTATGCAAGAGAGGTAACTAAAACATGAAATACAGAATGAATTAGATATTCATGAATGGCAGAGGTGGATAAGACAGGCTGACTTACCGGCACCTTTTATAATTAAAATTAAAATAAAAACATTAATTTAAAGGATTAAATATGTATTAATATTATAATTTAAATTATGAACACTAACAGCTTAATTTCCAATTATTGATTGTAATTAAGTAATTTAATATGTAAAAGTTATGATCCTCTCAATTTATCCACCTACAATTGTTGTGTTCATGAAGTATATGGCATTTCTGATTCGGGTCATCCTCAAAAAAGTTTGTTATATTTTACGTAGCATTAGTACAATTTGCTTGGTTAAGGACCAGGAACCAAGCATATTGACAACAAGTATCATATCATTCACATAGAAGAGATGAGGGAGGTGTGGAATATTGATACAAGGGTGAATCCAACAAATAAGTTCATGAAGCGTTTTCCAAAAAGTAGGTTCATGCAGTGTTTGGACTTGCTTAACTTGCTTAATGTTGATTGTTGGTAGTAGTATTTGTCAAAATTTACTTGGAAGAAGATTTAAGTAAAGGTAGAGATTTGTGAGATAATACCTCGGAACCTTCTTCAAATGTTGGACGCTTCCAATGGCTGAAGTCGTCCAACGAGCAATTTGTTAATTCTGTTTAATTACTTAGGAGTTAATTATTTTCTTTTAGCTATTTCTTTCTGCCCCATGTGTATATAAGGGTGCCTGTGTAAGTAACTATTATACGGGAAGTTTGTAATCCTTACAGTGCTTACTCTAATTCTCTAAGTGAATCTTTCACATTTGTTTTCTGCTGATCTCAAGTTCTATAGTTGTTCAACAGACTTGTCCAATATAAAGGAAATTCTTTTCTCAATTTGTTTCCGTGTTCTTGAGTTTGTATTGTTGCTTCTCGCATTCTTAATATCGTGATCACCAACAAGAATTTTCTCAAAAATAAAAGGTGACAGAAAGAGAAGCACATATTATTTGCCATTCAGTTCCGCTTTAAAACCAGGAAAACTCCATGACCTTTGTGTTTGGAAGGGTCATCTTTTCCAGCTCTAGTAGAAATAGCCTATCCAATTGCTGTTTAGGAGAAGTCTTGATAGCTTTCCCAGTTGAACATACAAGAGAACTTATCAAATTTTCACTTTTGACTCTACAAAAGCACTTTTTTTTATTCTTATAACTATCCTAAAATTAAAATGTAATTTAACTGAGTCAACTTATGATATATGACAACCCAATGTATCTTCTAATATGTCGAGGATAGATAACCAAAAGCTTCTTTTTACACCAAATATTTTTTCAATTTATTTGTAACCGACACTGTCTCCGATATAGTGAGCAAGAAGGTAAACCTATCAGAAAATACTCATAGGAGTGTAAAAAATAAGGTGGTAACATGAATACAACTTGTCTCATTAACTAAAATCACCTTATTGACCTGAATTTTTGTAGAAGTTAGATAAGAGAGCTTAAAAGTTGAGGTGAACAAGTTGATTTTAACTTGTAAGAGAGGTTTTATTCATTTTACCACCTTACTCCTTCTAAAAGTTCTTTTTGAGAAATTAATCCAAACTGACTCATAAAAGAGTGAAATTGTAGTTTCAAATAGGGGAAAGTAATAAACAATATAGTTATACCACACAAGAAGCCCACCTGAACAGTATCCAGAATTGATTTTTTGACATCTTCAAGCCCACCAACATCTTCCCATTTCACGTTTGGAACCTGCAAAAGAAAAATCCACACTTCAAAATTTCTGTGCATTGAGGAACACCTTTTTCCCAGAACACATTTTGCTAGATATACATTTGTTGGCATCTGAACAACAGAAAATTGTTCCGCTTAAATGCAGACAAGAAAAACATCATAAAATCCAGATCACTAAATTTACCTTTGGAGTACCCAGTGCTGATGCATTTCTTTTCTTTGATCGCTCCAAAGCATTCAACAAGTCTTCTTTCCCAGGAATCTGATCTGAAACTTTGCTGTGACTGGTGTCCTCTGCCGTCTTGGAATTAAAAGAACTATCTACATCATCAGACACATCTTTGTCTACTTTAGCATTGTTTCTCGGAAATAAGTTGGCACCAGCATCAGCAATTAAAGCACGCATATCCCTGGGCATGTAACCAGATGTCTGTCCAACTATTTCTTTTACTAAAGCTTCTGAATCAGTCTGCAAGAGCCAACAATTTACTCAGTCAACGTTAACACTGCTTGATAATGAATGATGAGGATTCAGGAGCACATATTGTAGCCTTTCTAAATTAGAACAATTTTGCATGTATCATCTATATTATTATACAAAGCATGTTCCAACATTTGGCATCTCTGTTTTTTCACTTTCCTTAATATTTGTAGCTCAGAATTGAGAAGTAAACCAGAATTCCAAATGATCACATGGCACCATCTTACTCCCGTTGTCAACTTTAAAGGAAGTTCTTTAATGAGATTGTTTTCTTTTAATTTAGTTTTAAGTCAGATTTTTTTCAGTGTTTTGAAATCTATAGAGAGAAATGTCATGACTGGTTCCATTACTAGTCAATTAATTAACCCAAAAAATGACAAAACTTATATTTAGTTCCTATAAGACCTTTTCCATCGATTCTCAAATCAAACATTAAAATGAAAATTTATATTCTTAATATATGTTGTTTAAAGTCAAAAGTAACACATATATGTCATTGTTTGAATTGCGAACTCGATGGCATGTAAATAAAGAACTTGATCTAAGTTTTGTTCTAAAGAAAAAAGAATCAAAAGTAGACACAAACACAATATGAACCGTTCCAAACAAACTTACATTAGAGAGGAGTTCAGAAAAATTTTGCAGTGACTGTAATAGCATTTCAGCTCTTTGCTCCTCAGTCAAAGGCCCCATGCTTATTTCGTGGCTAAAACAACGTCTGATAGTTGTCGGCAGACCTTCTGAACTGTCAGCAGCAGCAATCAATAGGACCTGATGCCCACTTGCCTTTTCAGCACTCTTCTCTACCTTCACCAAGACGCTGTAAAAGTAAATTTCTTTGCAATTCTCGATTCTAGTAAAACATAAAAAACAACTTTGGTTTTTGAGGTTTTTTTCTGGTCCTGAGTTGGATTTACCCTTTGACAGCTAATTGATAAAAGATGTAGGCTGGTCTTAGACGGCTAGTGTTAGAGTGCAAATTGTACATTGTGCAGGATGTATTTTATTCTGGTCAAAGTATATTGCATGCACTTGATTGAACAATTTCCCTTCTGTGAAACTGTCAATTTTATAAGCTTGTATCTCAAGCAAGTGATTGCCTCAATTTACAAGAGTTCTCAGAAGCTAATTACTTGTCATCACACTTTTTTTTTTTTTCTGTTACAGAAACAGTCATTCTGCTTAATGATTACAGAAGTCATATTTGGTATCACTTAGTTTTAGGAAATTATTGCCTTTTTTATTGTCTCAAGTACTGTCAGATAGCTGGAAAAAAGAAAGTGATTCTTTCTCCATTTCTTTTGATGCTAACTTGATTTACTTTTTTATCTGACTGGCAATAATGTAAGATACTATATATGCCATGTGCAGGAAAATTGATTAACAGAAAAGGTTGAAGTCCAAAGAACAACGATAGCAACAGCAAAGTTCAACTAAGTTAGAACTTACAGATTCAACGTTTGATTTCCCCAGGGCATTACTATTACATTGTTCACTGACAGGCTCAGTGAATTTCCTAATAACTGACGCAACTTCAGATGTATTTCCTCTTTGATCATGTGGTGAACCCTCAGGCGATTGCGATTCTCGAAAAACATCAAAATGACGAAGAAGGAGTATTGCTGGTGAGTATCTGTAATATTATCATCATGTAAGTCCAGACTAGCAGCTTAGAGAGAAATTATATCCAAAACAGTAAACTTCTCAGTGCCAGACAAGATCGGTGATATGGTAAGCAGCCAAAGGAAAGCTTTATCTAATAACTGTTTCGGGGAAGAAAAACCACTACAAAGAAAAAAGCAGGTGAATAGATTAATGGAACCGTATCTTCCTGTCCCTATAAGCAAAATATGCATTTTTATCAACACCAAAACAAAAATATGCAGGAACAAAGTTTCTGGCGCAATATGTGTTCTTATCATTGCTAGTATTTGAAATATAACCTTCGAGCTGTCTTGAAAGCTTGTGCTAGAGCAACAGATGTTCTATCAGACACCATAAGATCATGGCAGTTATATTCCACCACATGCAGGCCAAGTCGACAAGCAACATATCTAACAACAGTCCTTTTCCCACAACCTGCATAATTACGTTATTAAGGAAAAACAACATGCATCGCCTATGCATTCCAAAACTACCATTTAGTTGACTTAAATGAACAACAATTGAGGATGTCAAATGGTGATCCAATCCACAAAATAATTTGAAGAATTGGTGAGAAAATACTGATTCCTTACAAAACAAAGCATCGGAACATAGGACATACCTGCCAAGCCATACAATAGAACAGACACCCTAAACTTGGAAGAAAGCACTGATGGACAGAAAGTTGGTGCAAGTATCGAAGCCAAGATGTTCACAGTGTCCCCTCGCAAAGGCACAGGTCCTTCAGGTCCACCAATTAACAAATCTGGAGGGAGGGCGGATGGAGAACTCCCTACCAGCACAAGAGCAGTTAAGGTGTTATTGACACGAAAAACCTGTTCATCTGATGGTTCCATACCAACAACCTGAAGACATGAGTTACACTCTAGCAACCATCCCGACATGTTTCTCAAGGTTTAACAAAAGCAACAGAGAGTTCACAGTACCTTGAAACAGATAAGGTTGTCATTTTGACTTAATGATCTTTGATTACAAGGAACGCAAATGGGGGAATTGCAATTCCAGCTTATGTTAATCCCAAAAACATCTCCCTTTGACAAGTACCTATCGACTTCAAAGTACTTTTGCAATGACAAGTCGATCATGTTTTGCCGCTCTTCTGACTCAAAGGGTGAACTTGCTCTAATGGATTCGAGGATGCCACATTCTGGTATCTTCACAAAAGAAACCCTCAGAAGAGAGGCAAATTTTGGAGGCAGAGCAAGTGGTTCCAATTCTACGTTGATGACAGAATCCGCTGTGCTTTTAGCAGCATCCTCATCACTGCTTTTTTCTCGAGGTCCGAAATAAGAAGCCAAAGCCTCTTGCCCGTGGTGAAGAACGGATTTTAAGCATGCCACGTGCAAGTTAAGGTTAAAGGCTAAAAGAGGCGATACATAGGCTATTTGATCATCGAACACACAACCATTAAAAGGGAAATGACAAGAAGGAAAAAGAAGCATTATTCGAGAAGAAGAAGAGGAAGAAGAACTAGAAGATGGAGAGTCTGTGTTAACCGTGGTGCCAGGTGGATCCAAAGCAACAGCCACTGCAATTTTCTGTGTGTTGGTGTCAACATTCTTGACCAGAACCTGATAAAAATTGTAACTTTATAATCTAAAATTGGAAAAAGGGGGAATTGAGTTAAAGGGGTTTGTATTACCGGTGAGCCTGAAGTGATGGAGAGGGTTTTGAGAAGAGGGGTGGAGAGGGCAAGGAGGGAAGAGTGGTCGACAGAGGGATTTGTCAGGTCAGAGAATCGGAGGATTCCGACAGGTAAACGGAAGAAGGAGGGAGAAGAATCATGGTGGAAGAGATTGGTGGTTGGAGCAGTTGAATTGATGATATGTTTGGTGGAACACAGTATCAGAGGCTTTCTTCTTCTTTCTACCATTTTCAATCAAAACCACTACTTCTCATTCCTTTCTTTCTTTCTTCTGCTTCCACCAATTGTTTTATTTCAACTTCAGTGTTTGATTTGTAATACCCTCTTAAGTTCCATCTTACTTGATTATGGGATAATATGTCTCTGTTTGTGCACTCACTGATATTACACTGTAAATAGTTTTAACAAAATTAACTTTGAATTAGTGAAGATAACCACCATGTGTATTTAAATTCACTTATAAAATACACATTTAAATTGTAGCTTACTTGATAAAATTAACTAGTAAGTCTATAATTCATAAATCCGCTTAAAATGTAAAATATGTTAGTTAAAATGGCTCCGTTTCATTAATAAAGTAGGATTTTTTATAATTAAATTATTGTTATATATATATATATTATTTTATTGATAATATTGATAAAAAAATCTGTTTGACCATTTATAATGACATATTATTCCATCTACATCTTTTTCACTTTCAATACTTGAACAAGTAAAAAAAATAAATAAAATGCCGTTCAAAAGAATGACTCATTAGTTTAATAAAATAAGATGCAAACTATTTTTTAACAAGAACCAAAGGCAGTACAACTAGGAAATGATTTTCAACCAATGAAGTAATGTTTCGGAACCTGGTTAGAAAAAATTGCATGAGCATTTTAAGCAAAGAGACATAAAGAAGGAAAAACAAAACAACATTTTTACAAACTGATTTTATATTTTGGATAAATTGAAAAACAAATTTAGATGAAAAAGTTCTTATAAATTAGTTTATGCATAACTTTATTTTGTTTTATGTAAAAAATCTAAAAGTGTTTATAACAAAAGTTTGTCAAATGACAAGCCCACATGACTAGGCTGACGAATGTGCTAGCCCAGATGACAGTGTTTTAAAAGGCCAGCCCAATCTTGATTATCTGGGCTTAATATAAGTATATATATAACACAAGAACAAGGTGACTAGGGTTTCTTTCTCCCCGTTGCAGCATCAGAGAAGGGGAAATGGTTTCGCTGAAACTGCAGAAGCGGCTTGCCGCCAGCGTGCTCAAGTGTGGAAGGGGAAAGGTTTGGCTTGATCCAAATGAAGTCAACGAAATCTCCATGGCCAATTCCAGTACCTACGCTCACCCCTTTTCTCTATCAGTATCATATCTCTTTTGCCTTATTTCTCAGTATAATTGTTCTTACTCATTATTTTGTTTTTTTATTGATGTGTTGAGAATCGAGAATTTGTATTGGATCCGAAGTTTACATATTAGATTTCTTGTAGCATTAGATTGTATTCAATTTTCTTTATGTAATCAGTATTTGAACTATTCATAAGTGGAACAGTGAGTGTTATGTGCAGTGTGAGGGGGTTTTGCACGTGTGAGCATTTGCTAAAATATTTTCAAGATCGTTAAGTTGTGTCACAGTGTACTCTGAATCAAATGTTTTTTAATATGAGCACACATTTTTTACTTAACATGGTAGGTTTCACTTTGCAGGGCAAAACATCAGGAAGTTGGTAAAGGATGGGTTTATCATTAGGAAGCCAACCAAGATTCACTCCCGATCACGTGCTCGGAGGATGAAGGAGGCAAAGAGGAAGGGTCGTCACTCGGGATATGGTAATTATTCCAAATAAATTCGTTAGTGTAAAATAAATAACAAACGAGTATGAATGCACCTTCTCATTAACTACTGCGTATAGGAGAAGAAAACCACAAGATAAAAGGATTACACTTTTCTCTCAAGGTGAAATTAGTTTATGCATGAACTAATCCATATAAGTTTTGTCTGAAAAATGATTTTTAATTTCTGTATTCACTAATTTTAACTTGTAAGGGAAGCATACATTTTCTAGTAGTGTTTATTGAAAAGCTTATATAAAAAAAGATCAGGCGGTTGGACTTGTTGCATGTAGAACGTATGGTTTTGGTTTTGTTGTCACTTGGTCATCTCGAACTGACAAGATTTTCGTAATCTGCTTAGTAATTCAGGGAATAATGTTGGGAATTTGCTTAATAGTTTATAGGAGAAAGTCAGATACTTATTTTATGCTAATTATTGCTGGGTGGGTGGCATAGAATGAAGTAGTTGCTAATTTGTCCTTTGGAGAGGTAGGAGGGAGGAAGAGTGTCAGTTGCTCACTATAATGTTTACCTGAAAACTACAGGTAAGCGTAAGGGTACGAGAGAGGCAAGGCTTCCCACCAAGATACTTTGGATGAGAAGGATGCGTGTGCTCAGACGGTTGCTTCGTAAGTACAGGGAATCAAAGAAAATTGACAAACACATGTACCATGATATGTACATGAAGGTGAAGGGTAATGTTTTCAAAAACAAAAGGGTCTTGATGGAGAGC